>VOFJ01001605.1_pt1 | contig 29843 bp, 56 predicted proteins | sample 5384081 | NCBI WGS metagenome assembly VOFJ01 (sample SAMN12384729, study PRJNA508395) | human gut metagenome | isolation source: healthy gut I | host: Homo sapiens | reverse complement strand
ATCGGTAGCCTTCGTTCAGTTACGTATTGCTTGGATTCGGGATTATTTTACATCCGGATTTTTTGACAGGCGGATTTTAGAGTTTACAGACTTTGTTGGAAGACAAAAGCGATATATGATGACAGCGGTCATGGTACGCATGTGGCAGGAATACTCGCAGGAAGCGGGAAGATGTCGGATGGTATATATCAAGGGATGGCACCAAAGAGTGAGTTGGTTGTAGGAAAAGTATTAGATCAGCAGGGAAATGGAACAATTCAGGCTGTAGAAGAGGAATCCATTGGATATTGGAATTGAAAAATAAAAAAAAATATCCGTATTGTAAATATATTTCAGTAAGGGGCAAAGCCACAACTAAATAATATAGAAGAAAGAAACTTGTTGTCAGCTGTGGAGATGTTATGGGATGCAGGGCTGGTGGTTGTAGTGTCAGCAGGGAAATTATGGTCCAAAGGATGGAACAATCGCTATTCCGGGGAGCAGCAGAAAAGGTGATTACAGTAGGGTGACAGGCGGTTCACAAATTGTTAATGTTCATTCGCAAAAGAATGGAATTATTCGGGGGAGAGGCCCGACAAAACAATGTGTTGTTAAAGCCAGATCTGACAGCACCCGGGGACAAAAGTAATAAGCTGTAACGGACAGTATACATCGCTGGAAAAAAGCCCTATATATCAAAATTGGGACGTCTATGGCAACTCCGGTAGTAGCAGGGGCAATAGCCTGTCTTTTTGTCAAAATATCCGGATATGACAAATGTGGAAGTAAAGCTTAGACTTCAGGAAAGCTGTTTAAAAGAAGAAAAAGGAGGAGCTGGGATGGGGAAAGTTGAATATGAAAAGTTGATGAAATAAAAATATAAAAGGTGTCAAGAAAAAACACTTGACACCATGCTTGTGTTTCGTGTATGATAGCATAGGTGAAGATAATGAATAAGTTTTTAGAGCAGGCATTATTGTTTGATTTTTACGGGGAATTGCTGAATGATCATCAAAAAGGAGATTTATGAGCAGTTTGTGCTGGATGATTTTCTTTCAGTGAGATTGCTGAGATGCGAATCAGCCGACAGGGAGTACATGATCTTGTAAAGCGGTGTCAAAGACACTGGAAGGATATGAGATGAAGCTTCATCTTGTAGAGAAGTTCCTTTCCGTGAAGGAGAAGTTCAGTAAGATTGATGATACACTTGCAGAGGGGGAACGCGAGAAGAATGACCCGGAAGAGATGGTTTAAGCGGATCCGTAAGATTGCGGATGCGATCATAGAGGAGTTATAGAATGGCATTTGACAGCTTAAGTGAAAAACTTCAGAATGTATTTAAGAACCTGCGAAGCAAGGGAAAGACTGACAGAGGATGATGTTAAAGCAGCTTTGAAAGAAGTTAAGATGGCTCTTCTTGAGGCGGATGTTAACTTCAAAGTTGTGAAGAGTTTCGTTAAAGATGTTCAGGAAAGAGCAGTCGGTCAGGATGTTATGAACGGACTGAATCCCGGACAGATGGTTATCAAGATCGTAAATGAAGAACTTGTAAAGCTTTTGATGGGATCTGAGACAACAGAGATCAAGCTTCAGCCGGGAAGTGCCATTACAGTGATTATGATGGCAGGTCTTCAGGGAGCAGGTAAGACGACTACGACGGCAAAACTGGCCGGGAAATACAAATTAAAAGGCAAGAAGCCTCTTCTTGTTGCGTGTGATGTTTACCGTCCGGCTGCAATTAAGCAGTTGGAGATCAACGCAGAGAAGCAGGGCGTAGAGATGTTCTCCATGGGAGACAAGAATAAGCCGGCGGATATTGCGAAGGCGGCAGTTGAGCATGCAGCAAAGAATGGTAACAATATTGTGATCCTTGATACTGCAGGACGTCTTCATGTAGATGAAGATATGATGGCAGAGCTTCAGGAGATCAAGGAAGTTGTGGAAGTTCATCAGACCATCCTGGTTGTCGATGCGATGACCGGACAGGATGCGGTGAATGTAGCAAAAAGTTCCTTTAACGATAAGATTGGAATCGATGGTGTGATCGTCACAAAACTTGACGGAGATACACGAGGCGGTGCTGCGCTGTCTATCAAGGCAGTGACAGGAAGACCAATTTTATGTCGGTATGGGAGAGAAGCTTTCTGATCTGGAGCAGTTTTATCCGGACAGAATGGCATCCCGAATTCTGGGAATGGGAGATGTCCTTTCCCTGATTGAGAAGGCAGGCGCTGAGCTTGATGAAGAGAAAGCCAAGAAGATGGCTGATAAGATGAAGAAAGCTCAGTTTGACTTTGAAGATTATCTTGACAGTATGGAACAGATGCGTAAGATGGGCGGTTTGTCCAGCATCATGGGAATGCTGCCTGGAATGGGTAATCTCGGAGGTAAGATGCCTGATCTTGATTCCGAAGAGAATGAGAAGAAGATGGCTCAGATGGAAGCAAATCATCTACTCCATGACTTTGGAAGAGAGAAGAAACCCGGATCTGCTGAATCCATCCGTAGAAAGCACAGAATTGCCAAGGGTGCAGGTGTGGATATCGCAGATGTGAACCGTATGGTAAAACAGTTCAACGAATCAAGAAAGATGATGAAGAAACTTCCTGGAATGATGGGTGGCAAAGGTGGAAAAAGGGGCAAATTCAAAACTTTCCCTTTGACATATAAAAATGAAACAATAACAAAAAAAATTAAGAAAAATTATGAGGTGAAAAAATGGCAGTAAAGATCAGATTAAAGAGAATGGGACAGAAGAAGGCTCCTTTTTACAGAATCGTAGTAGCAGATTCTAGATCTCCAAGAGACGGAAGATTCATCGAGGAAATCGGAACATACGATCCGAACCTTGAGCCAAGCGCAATCAAAGTAGACGAGGAAGCAGCTAAGAAATGGCTCAACAATGGTGCTCAGCCAACAGAAGTTGTTGGAAAGATCTTCAAAGCAGCAGGAATCGAGAAATAATCGAATCTGTATGAGTAATGTCTGTAGCTGAGTGATCAGCTGCAGATAAATAACGATGTCTCCGCGGAGGGCGAGTATCATGAAAGAATTAGTTGAAGTTATTGCAAAGGCACTGGTAGATCAGCCGGATGAAGTCTCAGTTACTGAGAAAAAAAGGAAGGCAGAACTATTGTACTGGAACTTCATGTAGCAGATGGCGACATGGGTAAAGTGATCGGTAAACAGGGTCGTATTGCAAAAAGCAATCCGTTCTGTTGTTGTTAAGGCAGCAGCAACAAAGGAAGACAAGAAAGTCGTTGTCGATATTGTTTAAGAACAGTATCAGAACGAAAGAAAAAAAGTAACAGAGTCATTGCTTGGTAAAGCAGGGCTTAAAAAAGGGACTCAGCCTTCATAAAGAAGAGACTGCCCCTTTCTTTTTACGTGAGCAACGAGTCAAAGTCCGTGCTTGCACGAGACCTTGGCGACTGCCGCGATAACTTGAGAAACTCGCGAAGTGTGTTTCTCATAGTTTCATAAGAAAGGAATCAGGAATGGAACAATTTCTTCAGGTGGGAGTGATTTCTTCCACACACATGGTCTGCGTGGTGAAGTTAAGGTATTCCCGACAACGGATGATGCTGCGCGTTTTCAGACATTGAAAAATGTTGTCCTTGATACAGGAAGGGAAAAGTTGGGTCTTGAGATTCAGTCTGTTCGTTTTTTCAAGCAATTTGTAATTGTGAAATTCAAGGGCATTGATAATATCAATGATATTGAGAAATATAAAGGGAAAAAGTCTCTTTGTAACAAGAGAAAATGCTGTTGAACTGGAAGAGGACGAGTATTATATCGGTGATCTGATCGGTATGGAGGTCTACAGATGACAGTGAGGAACGCTTTGGAGTACTCAAAGATGTGATGGAGACAGGAGCAAACGAAGTGTATATCATTGATTCTGAGAATCACGGAGAAGTGCTGCTTCCTGCAATTCACGAGTGTATTCGGATATTGATATAGAAGCGAAGAAGATGAAAGTGCATCTGATGGAGGGATTACTGTAATGAATTTTTATATTATGACTTTATTTCCGGAGATGGTCGATGCAAGGTGTGAATACAAGTATTATCGGACGTGCAATGGATAATGGACTTCTTTCGATCGAATGCAGTGAATATCAGTGATTATGCATTTAACAAGCATCACAGCGTGGATGATTATCCATATGGCGGAGGTGCAGGCATGTTGATGCAGGCAGAACCGGTGTATCTGTGCTTATGAGGCTGTGAAAAAGAAAAAGAAAGCAAAAGCAAGTCGGAAGAATAGAACGAAAAGCTGGATTGTTCTGAAGTGCGCAAAGTGATTTGCAGGATGAAAATTCGAGAAGCGTCCACTGTCATTTATCTGTCTCCGCAGGGAAATTGACATTTAACCAGACCATGGCAGAGGAATTTGCCCAGGAAGAAGATTGTGTATTTTTGTGCGGACATTATGAAGGAATTGATGAACGCGTATTAAAGAAATCGTGACAGATTATGTTTCCATCGGAGATTATGTACTGACCGGAGGCGAGCTTCCGGCAATGGTCATGATCGATACGATCTCAAGACTGGTTCCGGGAGTGCTTCACAATGATGTCTCAGCAGAATTTGAGTCATTTCAGGATAATCTTCTGGAGTATCCGCAGTATTCCAGACCGGAAGATCTGGCATGGGAAGCAAAGTGCCAGCCATCCTTTTGTCCGGACATCATGCGAATATTGAAAAATGGAGACAGAACAGTCTGATCCTTCACAGCAAAAGAACCGTCGGATCTGATTTAAAAAGCCAAACTGACAAAAGAAGAGCAGAATCTGACAAAAAGAAAAAATGGAAGCTGGACAGTAGAATTTAGAAAACTGTCAATTTACAATCTGGAAAGATTAAAAAAAATGGAAAAAAAATAAATGAAAAAAAAAATTAAAACTAGGGTGCAAAATAAAGAAAAATGTGATAAAATATACAAAATGTTGTGAAAAAAACGCGATGGTCCTCTGGTACAAAAGTTTGTATTAAGAACGTCCAATATAAACAAGGAGGTCACACAAAATGAACGATATTATTAAGAACATTGAAGCTGCTCAGTTAAAAGAAGAGAATGCACCAGAATTTCACGTAGGAGATACTGTTAAAGTTTACGGAAAGATCAAAGAGGGTAACCGCGAAAGAGTCCAGGTTTTCGAAGGAACAGTCCTGAAGAAGACAGGGCGGCGGAGCAAGAGAGACTTTACAGTAAGAAAGACATCTAACGGAATCGGAGTTGAGAAGACATGGCCGATCCATTCGCCACATGTTGAGAAGAGTAGAAGTTGTTCGCAAAGGGTAAAGTAAGAAGAGCGAAACTGAACTACTTAAGACAGCGCGTTGGTAAGGCTGCTAAGGTTAAAAGAATTAGTAAAATAAAGTAACTATGAGAGGGACAATTACAGAACTTGTAGTTTGTCCTTTTTTTCATTATATGAAAGTAACTGTTGGTATGGATATATTAAGAGATAGGCGATGAAAAAAAGAGCAAAAGAAGAAAAGTTATACGATAGATCGAAAACAGCAAAGTGGGAAATTAGGCTTTGAAAGAAATGCCGCTCACTGAAAACAGAAAAAGTCAAGACAGCGATTGAATGGGGCACAGAAATTATTGTTCTGGTATGTATTTTAGCATGGATGCTTGTGGCAGTTTTTTTGGTACTCGGGGACAGCGGGTAAGCAATGCCGGAGACTCCATGAGCCCGGTGTTGAAAACAGATGTCGTGTTAATTAATCGGATTGTTTATGATGCCCGTAAGCTCTTCGAGGTGAAATTATAGCATTTCGTCCAAATGGAAATGAAAAACGCATCATTATTATATTAAAGCGAGATTGTAGGGGCTTCCAGGAGAAACGGTACAGATCAAAGATGGAAAAGGTTTATATTGATGGTAAAGTACAAAAGAAAAAATGTCTATACATCAGACCTGGATTTTGCAGGAATTGCAGAAAAAAAAAGCTTACATTGGGTGAGACAGAATATTTTGTTTTAGGAGATAATAGTGCAGGTAGTGATGACAGCCGGCTTGCAGATATCGGAATGTGAAACGTGAAGATATCGGCGGAAAAAGTTTGGTTTGTGACCAATATAGGAAAAAAAATTTTGGATTCGTAAAAATAGAGGAGGAAGATATGCATTTTCAGTGGTATCCAGGTCATATGACAAAGGCGAGAAGAATGATGCAGGAGAACATTAAATTGATTGATCTTGTGATCGAATTGGTTGATGCGAGAATTCCGTCAGCAGCCGTAATCCTAATATTGATGAATTGGGAAAAAATAAGGCGAGACTGATCTTTTGAATAAGTCAGATTTAGCAGAAGAGAGATGCAATGATGCGTGGATGGAATATTTTTTGAAAAAAGGATATTCTGTTGTAAAAGTAAATTCAAAAAAAAAAGGCGGAGGGATTAAATCACATGGTGTGATCCAGGAAGCTTGTAAAGAAAAAATCGAACGAGACAGAAAAAGAGGAATTTTGAACAGACCGGTACGAGCAATGGTTGTAGGTATTCCAAATGTAGGTAAATCCACATTTATTAATGCACTTGCAGGAAAAGCTTGTGCAAAAACAGGAAATAAACCGGTGTTACAAAAGGAAAACAATGGATTCGTTTGAATAAAAATGTGGAATTATTAGACACACCTGGAATTTTGTGGCCGAAATTTGAGGATCAGAGTGTAGGATTGAAGCTTGCATATATTGGCTCAATCAAGGATGAAATTCTGAATACAGAAGAACTGGCTGCAAAAAATTATGTGAGTTTTTGAATGATAAATATTCGGGAATATTGGCAGAAAAAAAATGATATAGAGGAATCTGACGATGGTTTTGCGATGTTGCAGGAAATTGCAAAGAGCAGACATTGCCTTGTAAAAAGGAAATGAGTATGACACAGAAAAGGCAGCAAAAATGATGTTGGATGATTTCCGAAATGGTAGACTTGGAAGAATAACATTAGAATTTCCGGATGAGATGGATGCATAAAAGGGGCGCACAATGAAAGAAAAGAAGTATTTTAAAAGATTGCTTAGTTGGCTTATCTACATTGTGATCGTTGTTATTTTGTCATTAGGAATCATTACATTTATGTGGGCAGAGGACAAAAAGTAAGCGGTCATTCATGGAGACGACATTGTCAGATGGAGATAATCTGATCGTAGATAAAATCAGTTACCGATTCCAAGATCCAGAGAGATTTGAAATTTATTGTATTTCCATTTCAGTATGAAGAACATACTTATTACATTAAACGAATCATTGGTCTTCCGGGAGAAACAGTGCAGGTGATAGATGGATATGTTTATATCAATGGAGAAGTGCTGGATGAAAATTATGGATTGAAGTTATGGACGATCCGAAATTGCAGAAGAGCCAATTACACTGGGAGAAGATGAATATTTTGTACTTGGAGATAACGTAATCATAGTTCGACAGTCGTGACCCATCAGTGGGAGTCCTTCATCGAAATGATATTATGGGAAGGGCATGGATTCGAATATGGCCGTTTGATAAGTTTGGAGTGATTAAGCATGAGTGAGAAGATCAGTGATATAAAGCTTGTATTTGAACAGGCAAAAATGGATGAATATCCGAATTATATAAAAATATGAACCGATTCCCGTGCGGGAGTTAAGAATCTGATCCGTAAATATCAAAAACAAGAAGAAAAGCTGGAGCAAGAGACAAAAGCACGATTAGAGCAGATGCGAGAATATGAGCATTGTTATGCTGCCTGTAAAATGGATTTTGTGGGATTGATGAAAGCTGGACGAGGACCTTTGGCAGGTCCGGTTGTAGCAGGGCTGTAATTCTTCCCAAAGATTGCGAGATATTGTATCTGAATGATTCTAAAAAACTATCTGTCAAAAAAAAAAGAGAGAAGAATTGTATGATGAAATTATGGGAACCGAAAGCAGTTGCAACAGGGATTGGTATGGCATCTCCGGCGAGAATCGATGAAATTAATATTTTGCAGGCTACTTATGAGGCAATGCGACAGGCTATAAAGAATTTGAAAGTAAAACCCGATATATTATTAAATGATGCGGTGACAATACCGGGAGTAGATATCCGTCAGGTTCCGATTATTAAAGGAGATGCAAAGAGTGTATCTATTGCAGCGGCAGTATTTTAGCGAAGGTGACGAGGGATCGCCTGATGTTACAATATGAAAAATTATGCCGGAATATGGATTTGCAAAACATAAAGGGTATGGTTCGCAGAACATATTGCTGCATTGAAAGAATATGGACCAACACCAATTCATAGAAAACATTTATCAAGAATTTTATCTCAGTCGAGAAGACTCCCACCTCTTTAGGTGGCGAGTAATAGCAAATTTGTCTCAGTGGGAGTCCAATGTCTCCGACTGAGATAAACGCTCCCGCGAGGATGCGCAGTGATTCTGATAGGAATATGTCAGCTTCGCTGACCAGAATCACGCGCCAAGTCTCACGGACGTTCGACTTGAAAGATGAGTAAAAAACAGTCTATTTTGAAAAATAAGTTGTTTTAAGTGGTATCATGCGATATGATATTATGAATAATAGAAAAATAGGAAGCGTATATGAACAGGCAGCAGGCTACTATCTGGAACAGCATGGATATGAGATTTTACAATATAATTATCGCTGTCATGCCGGAGAGATTGATATTGTTGCGAGAGATGGTTCGTATATTGTATTTTGTGAAGTGAAATATCGGAAAGGCAGAGGGACAGGGAATGCATTAGATGCTGTGAATGAAAAGAAACAGCGGGTGCTCTGTCGCTGTGCCTTATTCTATATTATGGAACATAATCTTGGAGAGAATCAGGCATATCGTTTTGATGTAGTAGGAATTGAGAAGAATAGGATAAATGTTAATATCCAGAACGCATTTGCTTTTCATTCATAAAAAAAATACACAGAGTTGTGATAAAATACAAATATGTGAAAATAATAAAATGGTCATATAGAATAAGGGAGATAAGGATGAGCCTTGGAATAAGATATAAAGACGAGAGACAAATTTTTTCGTGAGATAGAAAAGGAAGTACCCTATTTAGAATATCCGCTCTTGACAGATACAAAAAAATTGTGCATCATGGATTTTCAACTAGACTTGGCGGTGTGAGTCAAAGGGTGCTATGCATCAATGAATCTGAGCTTTACAAGAGGAGATGATGAAGCAGCAGTGCGTGAGAATTATCATAGAATCGCAAAATCAATCGGGGTGAAATGTGAGAATATGGTACTTTCTCAACAGACACATACAACTAATGTAAGAGTAGTAACGGAAAAAAAAAAGACAAAGGGAAGGGATTCAGAAACCATTGGATTATACAGATGTGGATGGAATGGTTACAAATATCCACGGAATTTGCCTTGTGACATTTTATGCAGATTGTGTTCCGTTATATTTCGTAGATCCGGTTCAAAAAAAGGCAATCGGACTTAGTCATTCCGGCTGGCGGGGAACAGTGGGAAAAATAGGAAAAAAGAAACAATTCGTAAGATGGAGGAGCAATATGGGTCTGATCCAAAGGATATTCTGGTAGCAGTAGGTCCGTCTATCTGTAAGGATTGTTATGAAGTCAGCGAAGATGTGATTTTTAGAATTCCAGAAAAAAATTTTAAAGAAAAAGATATTGGAAAGATTTGTTTTATCGCAAAGAGAATGGAAAATATCAGCTGGATTTATGGAAAGCAAATGAAATCATATTTAAAGAATCGGAATATTGCCAAGAACATATTGCTGTGACGAATGTATGTACACACTGCAACAGTGAGATTCTATATTCGCACCGTACCAGTGGAGACAGAAGAGGAAATCTAAGCAGCATTTCTTGCATTAAAAAGTAAGGTGACAGGAGGGCAGTATATGACAACAACAGATGATGAGCTTCAGCAGTCGGCGGAAGCATCCGTAAATGAAGTGACTGAAAATATGAGTCCAGTTCAGCAACTATATACAAGAACATATACCGAATTTGATAAACTTAGGTATAAAAATAATCATTGCAATCATCATATTTATGATAGGACGTGTAATTATAAAATGGATTCGTAAAGTATCCGTTATTCCTTTCAGGTAAAAGAGACAGATGCGGGAATTGCAACATTTTGTAGATTCCATGGTAAAATTCGGATTATATATATTATTAATTATTATCATTGCAGGAAATCTGGGAATTGAATTATCATCAATAACCGTGTTATTTGCATCAGCAGGTGTCGGTGTATCGTTGGCATTGCAGGATTTTATAACAAATTTTGCAGGTGGCATCATGATTCTGTTATTGAGACCGTTTACTGTCGGAGATTATATTATTGAAGATACGAATAAGAACGAAGGTACAGTAAAAAGAAATTAAAATTTTCTATACAAAATTGATGACGATAGAGAACAAGGTAATTGTGATTCCAAATGGAAAACTTATGAATAACAGTCTGACAAATGTGACAGAGCGTGATGAACGAAGATTGGATTTGAAGGTTGGGATTTCTTATGAATCAGATTTGAAGAAAGCAAAGAAATTCTGGAAAAAATTATTGCTTAGTCACAAAGATATATTGACGAATGAAGACTGGAAGGTATTTGTGGACTCATTGGCAGACAGTTCCGTAGTTTTAGGAATCCGTGCTTATGTGAAGATGGAAAAATACTGGGATACAAGATGGGAACTTCTTGAACAGATAAAATTGACATTTGATGAAGAAGGAATTGAGATTCCATATAATCAGTTGACTGTGCATATGCAAGAAAAAAGAATAAAAACAGTTGAAATTCCTAAGAAAAGACGATATAATATATGAGGTTGCTATAAAACCAATGCCGAAATAAGCTCAGTGGTAGAGCACTTCACTCGTAATGAAGGGGTCGTCGGTTCAAGTCCGATTTTCGGTGTATAGAGTGTGTGTGATTCAAATGAATCTACGCCTTTTTCTATTAAAACATACACCAAACAATTAATGATTTTTTTAGTAATTGTTTACAAAAAATAAAAAGCATCTTTTGTTTATGTTTTTTATTATGCTATGATGCAATCACAACTCAAAACATTCTAATAAATTCTAATATCTATGGCAGATCGCCAGCTTATTTCAATGTTTGATTAAAACGAATAGACAAAGGAGGAATGCCTATGAGTGTCAGATTCTCTTTCTTACTGTTTTAATAATTGAAGAAGGAGGAAATATATGAAGAAGGGGAAAGTTTCTATTCGCGATAACAGGAACGATTATCTTGTTGCTGCAATCAATTCTTCCGGCCGTAGCGATTGATGAATCAGAAGATTTAAAAAACATTAAGGCGGAATTAGAGTCGATGATCCCGGAAGAAGAATTAGGAAAATATGGAAAAGGTGAGGTGATAGGAGAAGCATATATTGATCAAGAGGAAGAAAGTTACTGTGAGGAAAGAAATCCAGAGGAAGCAGAAGAAGGAATTATGTTATTGTCTGCGGTGGGATCTCCTGCTGTGATTACTCGGGAGCAGGACATTCGTATGGCTCGTGGGGGACTTGTGAATTTAGCGTGAAGACACAAACAGGGACATATCTTGGATTTTGTGCAGAGCCAAATTCGACGACACCAAGCGGAACATTCAGTGTGTCAGAGTTAAACAGTGACATAATTAAAGCATTGATCTTGTGTTATGTAATTCCGGAATTATATGAAAATTTAGGGGAAAAAAACATTTTCAATGAAAGAGATAGAAATACTTATGCATATTGCCATGCGGCAGTTGGGTATGCGTATTGTGGCAGTTTGACAGGCTTATCTGCTTCAATGGCACAGGGAATTAAAAACATGGTGGCTGTAACCCAAAATCAGATGGCAACAAATGGGACTTTGCAAAGATATATGTCGGAGTATAAAACGTATGTTGCCTACAATGCACAGCAAGATATTGTGTGGGTAGAGCGTGCACCAAAAAGGAAATATAAAGGGTGTTGAAGACATCAACAAAGCCGGGGATTACAAATGGAAATACCTGCTATAGTCTCAATGGTGCGGTTTATGGAGTCTATACTGATCAGGCGTGTACAAATCAAGTGGCAACTCTAACGACAGATAAAGATGGAAATTCAAATGTAGCACAACTGGATGCAAATACATATTGGGTGAAAAGAAATTAAAGTGCCTATAGGGTATGCCTGGAATCATACAGTATACAATGTGACAATTCGTTCTGGAGAAACAGCAGTTGTTAAAGTATCGGACGCACCAGCGATGAATCCAGTTGAAATTTTATTGAAAAAGGTGGATGCAGAGACTTGGAAAAAATGTACCACAAGGCCATGGGACTTTCAGAAGGAGCATTGTTTGATGTGAAGTTTTATGCTGGAAATTATGAATCGGACCCTCAACAACAGGGGATTAAACCTGTTCGTTCGTGGGTGATAAGGACAGATTCAGAAGGTGTTGGAAAATTAAGAAATGAATATCGAGAATCAGGAGATGAATTTTACACAATGGACAATGGTGAAATTGCATTTCCATTAGGAACGATTGTAATACAGGAAATTGCTGCTCCGGAAGGATATCAGATAAATCCAGAAGTAATTGTACGGAAAATAACAGAGTGAGAATAAAGGAGAAGAAATCGTAGACAGTTATCAGAATGCTCAGATTCCGGAACAGGTTCTGACATTGGATATCGTTAAGGTTCAAAAGGAAACAATGACACCAATAGCCGGGGCAAAATTTATTCATACAATGCCTGATGGAAGCAGAGAAGAAGTAATGACGGATGGACAAGGAAAGGCTGCACTAAAAGGATTGATTCGTGGTGAACATATGGTAGAAGAATCTTTTTTTGTACCAGATGGTTATACAAAGGAATCAGGAAAAATCAGATTTCAAATTTCAGGAAATAATCAAATTGAATTGAAGGAAAATACTTCGACAGTACAAAATGGAAAAAAATACAGTTTGAGAAGACAGTGAGGGAGCTGCATTACGGGTAGAAGACGCTTGTGCTCCATATAAGCTTTTGATAGATAAGAAAAATGAAGATGGTAAAAAGTTAAAAGATGCTGAATTCACTTTGTATCAGGATAAAAGAATGTAAAAAAGAAAATTACATGTAGTAAAACCAATGAAAATGGAGAAGCAAAGTTTGAAGGACTTGCAGTAGGAGAAACATATTTTATAAAGGAGACAAAGGCTCCACAAGGATACAGAATTCCGGTGAATTTAGATGGAAGTGATAAAATATACGAAATATCAGTAGCAAATAATCCGATGGAAAATATATTTACCTGTCAGATTGATCAGAAAATATATCAGTTGGAGGATAAAAAAGCATTATATCAGGAACAAAAAAGCGGAGCGAATTGTAACAATTGAAGTTGTAAATTATAAAGGAAATAAATTGCCTAAAACAGGAAGTGAGTGGAATCTTTTGATTTTGACTGCAGGTATCGCATGTGTTAGGAGCGATATGGTGGAAGACGCCTTATAAAAATAAGATAAACAAGAAAGTGAGATAAAAAATTATGAAGATGAGTAGAAATATTGTACTAGGAATGGCAGGAGTGATGTTATTAAGCGGGATGGCACCCGTGATACCTGGGATTGCATTACAAGAACTGGTACCAATTGTAAAGGCTGAGGATAAAAGTCCAATTTACACTCAGGGTGGGGTTGCAGTTCTAGGAAACAGAGAAGCAGTGATTACGATAAAAAGGAAATGAAGGGCAGAATCTGGTTGGAAAAAAAATTCCGTATATATCAGTTGTTTTTATCAGAGAACGCCAGAGATGGAGAATCGGTTAACTATACATGGAATCCTAATTGCGAGGCAGCACTGAAGAATGTGACAGCAAAAGCATTAACAAAAAGGGGAAAGAAAACAACCCCGGAACAGGTGACAGAGTATATGGCGATCGATTATATACAGTCATTAAATGCAAATCAAGTAGAGGGGAGCGAAGGCAGAACAAAAAAAGAAGAAGGAACCTACAGTGAATTTCGATATTTTGTTGAAGAGTTAAGAGATGAATTAGAGAAGCTTTCGGTAAATTCAGATTGCGTAGAAGCAAGAGGGTGAGACCGGATAATGTTATTCAAATCAGAGGAATGGCATATGGGTATTATATTATTGATGAGGTGACAGAAGTGAGTAATACATCTTCAGCAAGTTCATTATGCATGGTTAATACAGTAAATCCGACAGCAAGCATATCAATTAAATCAGATTATCCGGTAATTGCTAAACAAATACAGGAAGATGAGGCAAACGAAAATATAAAAGATCCAAACCGATGGAATGACATTGGGGATTTTGAAATCGGTCAATTTGTACCATATCGATATGAATCTAATATTTCTAATATGAATGGTTATCATACATACCATTATGCATGGCATGACAGAATGGATGATGCATTATCATCTTAAAGACACTGTAAAAAATCACAATTCAGGAAATATTTCCGATACCCAGAAAAAAAGAATATACATTAAAAGAATCTGAATATCTGCTCAACACGATGCCGAGTAATGGCGACATTTCAAATTTCAATACCAGATATAAAAAGTATTGTAGATAGAGAATTTCCAAGATTTAATTCTGGACAGGAAAATATTTATGATCAAAAAGTTACTTTGAGTTATAAGGCAATATTAAATGACAGGGCAGTACAGAAAAATAGGAAGACCAGGGAATTGAAAAATGATGTCCGTTTTTAGAATTTTCAAATAATCCGGATTCGAACGATGGAGGAAGCAGCAGAGGATTTACACCATGGGATACCGTTGTATGTTTTACATATAAATTGCAGGTGCAAAAAAGTGAATAACTATCAGAAAACATTGGCAGGTGCAAAATTCCGTTTATATAGTGATGAAGCTTGTCAAAATGAAGTGTATGTAAGAAAGGAAAAGATGGGTACGCAGTTGTAAATCGAGATGCAGTCGGAGGGACGGATCATGTCGGTGGAAATAAATTTGAACGTGCTGTCGAGATGGTTTCACCAGAAAATGGACAATTTGAAATTTACGGTCTGGATTCTGGAACGTATTATCTAAAAGAAACAAAGGCACCTGCAGGCTATCGATTGTTAAAGGATCCGGTTAAACTTGAGATAAAGGCAATATTTACAGATGATAGAGATCATTATGTGAAGGGAAGCGGAGCAAATGATACAGTATTAAAAAAATCTAAATGTGACGGCTAAAGTAGATTCATTTTACAGTGGTATTATGCATAGTGAAGAGAAGGAATTGAAAACAAATGCCGAAGAAGGAACAATTAATCTGACAGTAATAAACCAGGTTGGAAGTAAGCTTCCGGTTACAGGAACACCAGTTGTTCTGATTATGGTCTTAAGTGGAAGTATTTTTAATGACAGTTGCAGTATTGAGCAGCAAACGAAAACGATAAGATATGATGAAGACAAACAGACAATCAGAAAAGAAAGGAAAAAGTTTCGAAATTTACTGTTTTGGGCTGGTTTTTTAATCTGTATATTTCCGGTTATCAGTAATATAGTTGAGCGGCAGCGTCAGGCAGATGCTGTCGCAACATATCGACAGACAATGGAAAAAGAGGATGAAAAAGAAATAGAAGAGAAGTGGAGACAGGCAAATGAATATAATGAAATGTTGTTTCAGGCAAAGGGGGAATTGTAGAGGAAACGGAAGAGAAGAAATATGAAGAGTTACTAAATATTCATGGGACAGATATTATGGGAAGTCTTGAAATTCCTAAAATCCAAGTAGAACTTCAATATATCACGGAACTGAGGATGAAGTTTTATCTAATGGAATCGGACATCTGGAAGGTACAAGTCTTCCGATAGGAGGAGAAAATACTCATAGCGTATTGACAGGGCACAGAGGACTTCCAAGTTCGAAATTACTGGTTCGTCTTGATGAAATGAAGATCGGAGAGATTTATTTTTTTATACATACATACAAAGAAGTGATGGCTTATAAAGGTAGAAGACATTATGGTTGTAAAACCAGAAGATACTGCATGGATGGAGATAAAAGGTGAAAAAGATCTAGTATCGCTTGTTACGTGTACGCCTTTGGAATAAACAGTCATAGATTGATTGTTACAGGACACAGGGTGGATTACAAAAAGAAAAAGAATATATAAAAATTAAACCACAGCTTCCTTCTGTACGGGAAATCATAGTTACAGTATTTCCCATCCTATTTGTGGTCAGTATAGTAGTAATAGAAATTAAAAATAGAATACAGATATATCGAAGACAGAGGAGAAGAAAGAGGAGGGAGAAGAACAGATGAAACACAAAAGAGAAAAAATATTATGGGCAGGAATTGTGATGCTGTTTGCAGTATTTCAGTCATTTCCGGTATTGGCGGCATTTGAGCAAGAGCAGACAGGAATGATACAGATGACATTGCCGGAAGATTGGAAAAATATGAAAAGAGAAGGGATTGTTTTTGGATGTACAAAAAAAATCGGAGAGATTGAAAATGGAGAGTATAAAATACTTCCAATTTATGATTTGGCAGGAATTGATTTAAATAACATAAAAACATCTTTAGAGTTGGATCGTGTATCCAAACGTCTGGAAGAATTTGGAGTAGAGCCGGAACAAAGAATCCAAACAGATGTAACAGGAAAAGTTGTGTTTGAGCAATTAGAAGAAGGAATTTATTTTATACAGGCAGAAAAAAGCAATGAATATGATTTGATTACTCCGATGCTCGTAGCATTGCCAAGTTGGGATGAAACAGAAGGAAAAATGTCTTATGAAATAAAGGTGTCGCCAAAGCATGTACCGATGGAAAAGGTCGGAAAAGGATATGGCACCGCAGACAGGACTGGAAACAAGTGCATGGAAATGGGCTATAGTAGGAATGTGTTTTTTATCTTGGCAGGGAACTATCGTAGCTGTTGAATGGAGAAAAAGAAAGGAAAAATGAGGAATAAAATTACAATGAGTATAATCGGTATTTTTTATTTGTCGGCGGTCTTTGTTTTTTAGCATTGCGGTGAAGGAATATCAGCCGTATATAGAAGAGATGATAAAAAAAAAGAAGAGATTGTTCAAAATGTAATTGATACAGAATTACCGGAAAGTCCTATGAGGAGAAGTGTAGATTTTTGCAGCATTGAAAAAAAATCAACAAAGATATTGTGGGATGGCTGTATATTCCTCAGATTGAAGTGGATGCGCCGGTTTTAAAAGGGGAAAATGATACAATATATTTGACGAGAAATTTCGAAGGAGAATATAGTCCGCTTGGTTCTATTTTTACATGGGCATATACAGACGATATGTTGACAGATAAACACATCTGTCTGTTTGGACATAATACCGCATCCGGGCAGATGTTTGGAAGATTAAACGAATTTCAGAATAGTGTTTTTGCAGAAGCCAATCGTGAATTATATTTGTATACTCCTTCCAAAACAAAAAACTTCAAATAGAAAATGTATTTGTTTGTGAAAGTACGAATGATATTTTCCAAAAACAGTGGAATGGACCAGAAGGTCAAATCGTGACATTGGCAACTTGTATCGGATACGAGGTGACATCGGAAAGGTTGGTAGTAAATTGCATGGTGATAGATGAGCGAGCAGCATTTTGATAAAACCTCTTGCCTTTTATTATTTAAGATTCTATAGTTATCTTATGAACATAAAAAATAGGGCGTTCAATGGGAGGAAGTAAAATGAAACAGATTCAGGCAGTTCAATTAACAAAAGAACTTGTTCAGATTGAAAGTACAGATCCGGGGACATATGAGAGAAAAAAAATCAAGGATTATCTGAAAAGAACTATTGAAATTACCGGGGAGTAGAATTAAAAGAAGAGGAAGTGTTGCCGGGCAGATTTAATTTATGTGCAGAGCTTTTAGGAACAGATCAAACATTACCGGCTCTTATATTTATTTGCCATATGGATACTGTGGGTTGTAGGAGATGGGGTGGACATTGCCACCATTTCGTGCACTAGAACAGGATAATAAAATTTATGGCAGAGGTGCATGTGATATGAAATCCGGTCTTGCATGTTGTACGACGGCATTTATACATGCGGCTACAATAGCACAGCAGAAACATAAAAAACCTAAACGTACATTAAAATTAATCTGTACAGTAGATGAAGAAGATTTTATGAGAGGGATCGGAACAATGTATCAAATCAGGATGGGTAAGCAAAAGATGACTGGGTTGTTGATGCAGAGCCGACAAATGGAATGATTCAGGTGGCACATAAGGGGCGTACTTGGTACGAGGTGGATGTGCAGGGGACATACAGCACATGCAAGTACACCATGGAAGGGAGCAGATGCCATTGCAGCTATGGCGGAGATTATACATACATTCCATAAAGAGATGGAACAGGTTCCGACACATCCAGATCTTGAAAATCGACAGTAACATTTGGGCAGATTCAAGGCGGATATCGACCATATGTTGTGGATGCATGCAAATTGTGGATTGATCTGAGACTGGTTCCGCCGACAAATACGCAGAAAACTTTTAGAAAAAGCAATTGAGAGAGCAAAAGAAGTCGTACCTGGAATATCAGTCACATATACCATTACGGGAGATCGTCCTTACATAGAAAAAGATGATAATTCGCCGATGCTTGAAGCATTAAAAAATCTTGTCTGGTTGTTACAAAAAAGAGCCTGAGGTTGCACCATTTCCGGGATATACAGATACAGCTGTGATAGCAGGAAAATTAGGCAATCATAATTGTATGTCCTATGGTCCGGGAAATCTTGAATGTGCACATCAGCCGGATGAATGGGTGGATATTGATGATATCATCCGTTGTGAACGGGTATATAAACATCTCAGTGAAACAATTTTTTAAACAAAGGAGTTTCTTTCACTGATTTTTTAGGTTTCTGTCATACACTATTAATATAGAAAAAAATGGAGTGGCTGAATGGAAACCGATTTTAGAAATGCAACACATCACATATTCATATCACACAAACGGAAGGGGAGACAAAAAGCTTTAGAGGATGTTTCTTTCAGTGTTTCAGAAGGAGAATTTATTGCGATTGTCGGTCCTTCCGGTTGTGGAAAATCAACACTTCTATCTATTATTTGTGGAATCCTAAAGCCTGAAAAAAGGGCTTATCAAAATGAATGGAAAAATCTCAAACAAAGTACAACAAATATCGGCTATATGTTACAGCACGATCATTTGTTTGAATGGCGTACAGTTTATCATAATGTCTTATTAGGGTTGGAAGTTCAGCATATGTTGTCTGCAAAGACAAGGAAGAAAGCACTGGAATTATTAGAACAATATGGTCTGCAGCAATTTAAAAAATTCCAGACCTTCTCAATTGTCTGGCGGTATGCGTCAAAGGGTGGCACTTATAAGAACATTGGTTCTGGAACCAGAATTACTTTTGCTGGATGAACCATTTTCAGCACTCGATTACCAGACTAGTCTTACAGTGGGAAATGATATCGGTCAGATTCTTAAACATGAACATAAAACAGCGATTCTTGTTACACATGATTTGTCAGAAGCAGTCAGTCTGGCAGATCGGGTTTTGATCTTAACGCCACGTCCGGCTACAATTTCTAAAATCGTTGATATTTCCTTTGAATTGGAAAATGATACACCGATGCATCGAAGAAATGCATCAGAATTTAAGAATTATTTCAATTTAATATGGGAGGAATTAAATGGTTATGAATAAATTATCTGATGGACAGAAAACTTATTTAAAACAGCAGAATAAACATAGATGGATTGTACGAGTGTCAAGAATTGCAATTTTGCTGATATTTTTTTTTTTTTGTGGGAAATTTCGGCAACAACTGGTCTGATAGATTCATTTATATTCAGCAGCCCTTCTAAAGTAATCTGTTGTTTTTGGAATATGATATTAAGTGGTTTTATTTTTTGTGCATTTGTGGACGACATTTTTTATGAAACGTTAGTCAGTTTTTTTGCTGGTAACATTAATCAGTATCTGCATAGCAGTATTACTATGGTACAGCAAAAAAAATATCAGAAAATATTAGATCCTTACTTTGTAGTTTTAAACAGTCTTCCAAAGTCAGCTTTTTAGCGCCACTGTTGATTGTGTGGCTGGGCGCAAACACGACAACGATTATTATAGCAGGAATGTCGGTTGCGATATTTGGAAGTGTTTTGAGTTTATATACAACGTTTGAGTCTGTAGATCAAGGAAAATTATGGCTTATCTATACACTGCATGGAAGTAAAAGGCAGGCTTTGACAAAGGTTGTACTTCCGTCATCAATTCCTGCAATTATCAGTAATATGAAGGTGAATATCGGACTGTGTCTGGTCGGTGTGATCATTGGAGAATTTCTTGCAGCGAGAAGTGGAATTGGATATTTGATTATTTATTCGAGCCAGGTATTTAAAAAATGGATTGGCTGTTAATGAGCATTTGTATTTTATGTGTTTTTTTCTATGTTATTATACGCATTGATCAATGCGGTGGAAAAATTGGTATCAGAATCGACTCAAGAGATAAAGAAAAATAATATGAAGAGTATATGAAAAAAGTATAAAAAGCTGGATGATACAATTGCGAACTGTGTATAATTGAGATAGTATATAAGATAGAAAAAGAATAATAGAAAACAAAAAGATGAGGAATAAAAAACGTGAGTGTATGGAATTGGAAAGTGAGCAATAAAGAAGGGCAGAAAGTAAATTATCAGAAAGAATTAGATAAATTAATTCTGGAATTAAAAAAAAAGAAGAAAAAGTGCCACGGCTTCTTCTTCACAGCTGTTGTGCACCATGCAGCAGTTATGTTTTTAGAATATTTGTCGCAATATTTTTGAGGTTACAGTATTTTATTATAATCCGAATATATATCCAGAAAGTGAATATACGAAGAGTGCTGGAACAGCAAAAAAAACTGATATCAAAATGCGTTTTAAACATCCGGTTACATTTATTGCGGGAAATTATGATTCAGAAAAAATTATAATATGGCACGTGGAGGCGGAGAATGTAAAAGAAGGTGGCGAAAAAGATGTTTCAAAATGTTATGAATTAAGATTGAGGGAAGCTGCTAAAATTGCAAAGAATGGGGGAATATGATTTTTTTACGACGACATTGAGTATCAGCCCTTTAAAAAATGCCCAGAAATTAAACGAGATAGGGATGCTTTTAGCTGAAGAATATGGGATAGAGTATCTGCTGTCGGATTTTAAAAAAGAAAAATGGATATAAACGTTCGGTTGAATTGTTGTCGAGCAATATGGATTGTACAGACAGGATTATTGTGGCTGTGTATTTTGAAAGAACGAAAAAGAAGCGGAAAAACAGAAAAGAAAAATAAAGTGCGGCGCAGGAATGTTGTCAGAATAAAAAAAGGAGTGAAATCTTTTTGGTTGTCATTTTATGAAAAAAAGGTATAACACTTTAGTATGTTAAACTTATGGAAAAGTAACGTTTAGAATAATATGACTGGACATTCGTATGGAACAAAAGAAGGAATAAAAGAGGAAATTGGCTACAGTTATGGGGTGGACGTTTTACCAAAGAGACAGACAAGCTCGTTTACAATTTTAATGCGTCCATTTCATTTGATCAGAAGTTTTATAAACAGGATATGGAAGGCAGCATTGCACATGTGACAATGCTTGCAAAACAGGGCATTTTGACAGAAGAAGAGAAAAACAGATTATTGAAGGATTAAAAGGAATCAAACAAGATGTAGAGAATGGAACATTAGAGATTACCGATGAATACGAAGATATTCACAGTTTTGTGGAGGCAAATTTAATTGACCGTCTCGGAGATACCGGTAAGAAATTGCATACCGGACGAAGCAGAAATGATCAGGTTGCACTGGACATGAAGTCTTTATACCAGACAGAAGTATTGCATACTGATAAGCTGGTAAAAAGAACTATTGGAGACTCTTTAAAATTATGGAAGAAAAAATACCGAGACGATTATGCCTGGATTTACCCATCTTCAGAAAGCACAGCCGATTACACTGGCACATCATATGGGAGCTTATTTTGAGATGTTCCGCCGTGACCATCCGCCTGCAGGATATTTTTCAGAGAATGAACTACTGTCCATTAGGCTCTGGCGCCTTAGCAGGAACTACCTATCCATTAGACCGTGAATATACCGCAGAATTACTTGGGTTCTATGGACCAACCTTAAACAGTATGGATGGTGTATCAGACCGTGACTATTTAATCGAATTCTTATCAGCGTTATCTACAATTATGATGCATTTAAGCCGTTTTTCCGAGGAGGTCATTATCTGGAATTCGAATGAATACCGTTTTGTAGAGATTGATGACGCCTATTCTACCGGAAGCAGTATTATGCCACAGAAGAAGAATCCGGATATTGCAGAATTGGTACGTGGAAAGACCGGAAAGAGTATATGGAGCACTGATGTCATTGCTTACTACGATGAAAGGTATTCCGCTAGCCTATAATAAAGATATGCAGGAGGATAAAGAACTTTCCTTTGACGCCATGGATACTGCAAAAGGTTGTCTGGCACTCTTTAAGGGCATGCTTGCAACCATGAAATTCAATAAAGAAAAAATGCATGACAGTGCCAACAAGGGATTTACCAATGCAACCGATGCTGCTGATTATCTGGTAAATCATGGCGTTCCATTTCCGTGATGCCCACGGTATTGTAGGAAGAATCGTGCTTTTATTGTCTGGATAAGAAGATAGCCATTGATGATATGTCACTGGATGAGTTAAAGGCAATCTGCCCGGTATTTGAAGAGGATATTTATGAAGCAATTTCCATGGAAACCTGTGTCAATAAACGTCTGACTGTTGGTGCACCAGGTAAAGACGCAATGGAAAAAGTCATTGCATTGCATAAGGAATATCTGGCAAAGGACTGGCAGGATGAGCTGAATCTGCCGGAAGAGGCGTAGAAAATAAGTAGCTTATTCTGAAAAAATTGGTACATATGTATAAAAAAATGCAATTCACTTAGTAATTTTTGATAAATTGTGAATTGCATTTTTGTATAAATAGGATAGTATATTTATCAGAAAGACAACTGTTCGATAGACGAACATAAAAACGTGAGGAGAAAAAGACAAAGAAATGAACAGCAAATTAAAAGTTGGTATTTTAGGTGGAACAGGAATGGTAGGTCAGAGATTTATCTCTCTTCTGGAGAATCATCCATGGTTTGAGGTAACTAAATTGCAGCAAGCCCAAGAAGTGCAGGAAAAGACCTATGCAGAAGCAGTTGGTGATCGTTGGAAAATGGATACTCCAATGCCGGAAGCCGTTAAAAAATATTGTAGTAAAGAATGTAAATGAAGTAGAAAAAATGTTGCAGCAGAAGTTGATTTTGTATTCAGTGCCGTAGATATGACCAAAGATGAAATCAAAGCAATTGAAGAAGCATATGCTAAGACAGAAACTCCTGTTGTTTCTAACAACAGTGCACACAGATGGACACCGGATGTACCGATGGTTGTACCGGAAATCAATCCGGAGCATATTTGAAAGTAATCGAAATTCCAGAAAAAGAGTCTTGGAACCAAGAGAGGATTCGTTGCAGTAAAACCAAACTGCTCCATCCAGAGTTATGCTCCTGTTCTTACAGCATGGAAAGAATTTGAACCATATGAAGTAGTAGCAACAACATATCAGGCTATCTCAGGTGCAGGCAAGACATTCAAAGAATGGCCTGAAATGGTTGACAATATCATCCCTTACATCGGTGGAGAGGAAGAAAAGATCCGCAAGAGCCTCTTCGTATCTGGGGTGAAATCAAAGATGGAAAGATCGTTCCCTGCTGTATCACCGGTTATTACATGCCAGTGTATCAGAGTTCCGGTTCTTAAACGGTCATACAGCAGCTGTATTTGTTAATTTTGAAAAAGAAACCTACAAAAAAGAACAGTTATCGAAAAATTAGTAAACTTCAAGGGAGTTCCACAGGAATTAAACTTCCAAGTGCTCCAAAGCAGTTTATCCAGTACTTAGAAGAAGATAATCGTCCACAGGTTACACAGGATGTAAATTATGAAAATGGAATGGGCGTATCAATTGGTCGACTCAGAGAAGACAGCATGTTTGATTATAAATTTATCGGACTGTCTCATAACACAGTAAGAGGTGCAGCTGGTGGTGCTGTTCTTTGTGCAGAAGCTTTGACAGCAAAGGGGTATATTCAGGCAAAATAGTTACAAAAAGAACCTTCGGGCAATATCTGTCCGAAGGTATTAACAAATATAAAGAAACAGATAAAAGAAAATATTGGGCATAAAGGAGGTTGTCACGATGGGAATGACAATGACACAGAAGATCCTGGCAGCACATGCAGGGTTGGACTCTGTAGAGGCAGGACAGCTGATCATGGCAAAATTAGATGTAGTGATGGCAAATGATATCACCGGACCTATGGCTCTGCCAATCATGCTGTAAACAGATGTCAGATCATGTGTTTGATAAAGATAAGGTTGTGTTTGTACCGGATCATTTTACACCAAACAAAAGATATTAAATCAGCAGAAAAAATTCAAAAAAAGCAATTCCGAGAGTTTGCGAAAAGAACAGGGATTGAAATGGTATTTTGAACAGGGAAAATCGGGTGTGGAACATGCAATCCTTCCTGAGGCTGGTGTAGTGGCTGCCGGAGAATGTATTATTGGTGCAGATTCTCATACATGTACATACAGGAGCATTAGGAGCATTTTCTACAGGTGTGGGTACAACAGATATTGCTACAGGTATGGCAACAGGTGAATTGTGGTTCAAAAGTACCAGGGGGGCAATCAAATTCGTATTAACTGGAAAACCGGGACCATATGTAAGTGGTAAAGATATTATCATTCATATTATCGGCAAAATCGGTGTTGATGGAGCTTTATATAAATCAATGGAATTTACTAGGTGATGGGATTGAGAATCTTTCTATGGCAGACAGATTCACAATGGCAAACATGGCAATCGAAGCAGGCGCAAAAAACGGTATCTTTATTGTAGACGATAAGACAATCCAGTATTTGAAAGAACATACAAAGAAAGAATATATACAGTCTATGAAGCCGATGAGGACGCTGAATATGAGCAGCTCGTTGAGATTGATCTTGCAGAAGTCCGTCCAACTGTTGCGTTTCCTCATTTACCTGGAAATGCCAAAACAATTGACGAGATCGAAGCAATGGAACCAATCAAGATCGATCAGGTCGTGATCGGATCCTGTACAAATGGACGTATGGAAGATATGAGAAAAAGCAGCAGCAATTCTGAAAAGGACACACTGTTCATCGAAGATGTACGTGTAATGGTAATTCCTGCTACACAGAAGATTTACAAACAGTGTATTAAAGAAGGACTGATGGATATTTTTTGTAGATGCAGGATGTGCTGTAAACACTCCAAGCTGTGGACCGTGTATGGGCGGGACATATGGGAGTTATGGCAGCAGGAGAAAAATGTGTATCTACAACGAACCGCAATTTCGTAGGAAGAATGGGGCATGTAGATTCCTTGATTTATCTGGCATCACCGGAAGTTGCAGCAGCAAGTGCGATCGCAGGATATATCGCTAACCCAGAGAAAGTAGGTGACAAATAATGAAAGCTTTAGGACATGTTTTTAAACACGGAGACAACGTAGATACCGACGTAATCATTCCTGCAAGATATCTGAATTCATTTTGACGCACAGGAACTTGCAAGCCATGCAATGGTAGATATCGATCCGGATTTTGTAAAAAGTACAGCCGGGAGATTTGATCGTAGCAAATAAAAACTTTGGATGCGGATCATCCAGAGAAAGCATGCGCCATTTGTTTAAAAACAGCAGGTGTAAGCTGTGTTATTGCAGAGACATTTGCACGTATTTTTTATCGTAACTCCATCAATATCGGACTTCCGATCATTGAGTGTCCGGAAGCAGCAAGAGGAATCGATGCCGGAGATGAAGTAGAAGCAGATTTTGACAGTGGAAAAATTTATAAATCAGAACAAAAAGGAACAGAATTTCAGGGACAGGCTTTCCGGAGTTTATGCAGAAATTAATCAGCAGCAGGCGGACTTGTAAACTATAAAATAAAAGTAGAAAAAATAATATGAGGATGAAAAGATGAACTTTATTATATAAAAGTACACGAAACGCAGATAAGACAGTAACAGCTTCTCAGGCAATTTTTAAAAGGCCTTGCAGAAGATGGCGGTTTATTTGTTCCAACAGAACTTCCAAAATTAGATGTAACAATGAATGAATTGAAAACGATGTCTTATCAGGAGACAGCGTATGCAGTTATGAAACAGTTCTTTACAGATTTTACAGAAGAAGAACTGAAACACTGCATCAACAGTGCTTATGATTCAAAGTTTGATACAGAAGTGATCGCACCACTTGTGAAGGTAGGATACTTATCATCTGGAACTGTTCCACGGAGCAACGATCGCATTTAAAAGATATGGCACTTTCTATCCTGCCACATCTGATGACAACATCTGCAAAGAAGAATCAGGTGAAAAATGATATCGTGATTTTGACAGCAACATCCGGAGATACAGGAAAAGCTGCACTTGCAGGATTTGCAGATGTAGAAGGAACAAAAATTATCGTATTTTATCCAAAGAATGGTGTCAGCCAAGTACAGGAATTACAGATGGTGACACAGAAAGGGGAAAATACTTCTGTTGTAGCAATCCATGGTAACTTTGATAATGCACAGAGCGGTGTGAAAGCAATGTTTGAAGATAAGGAGACTTGCAAAAAGAATTAGATGAAGCAGGGATATCAGTTCTCATCTGCGAACTCTATCAATATTGGACGTCTGGTACCGCAGATTGTTTATTATGTATATGCATATGCAAAATTATTGAAAATGAAGAGATTGCAGGCAGGCGAAAAGATCAATGTCACAGTTCCGACAGGAAACTTTGGAAATATCCTGGCTGCGTACTTATTATGCAAAACAGATGGGTGTTCCGATCGATAAACTGATCTGTGCTTCTAATGATAATAAAAGTTTTATTCGATTTCTTCCAGACAGGTGTCTATGACAGAAACAGAGAATTTATTTTGACATCTTCCCATCCATGGATATTCTGATCTCCAGCAACCTGGAAAGCGTCTGATCTACACAATCGCAGGACAGGATGCACAGAAGGATGCAGAGTTATGACACAGCTGAAAGAAAAATGGTGTTTATGAGATCACAGCTGAGATGAAGGAAGGTCTGAAAAGACTTTGTCGGAGGATTTGCGACAGAAGAAGAAGTGAAAGAGACGATCCATGACAATATCATAAGACAGGATATGTGATGGATACTCATACAGCAGTTGCTGCACATGTATGTGCACAGTATCGTAAAGATACACAGGATGAAAAGAAGTGTCTGGTTGCTTCAACAGCAAGTCCGTACAAGTTCGTACGCAACGTTATGACAGCAATTGATCCAAAGTATGATGAGATGGAAGATTTCGCACTGATCGATGAGCTTGAGAAAGTATCAGGCTCCGATTCCAAATGCAATCAAAGAAATCCGTGATGCAGAGGTTCGTCATACAACAGAGTGTGATGCAGATCAGATGAAAGAGACAGTAAAAAAATTCTTTGGGGTGTAAAAATGAATAACAGCATGTGGGGATTTATAGGTATTTTTGTTCTATGTTGTGGAATTTACGCATTGTATTCCTTTGTTATAATGAAAGTAAAGGGCGAGATCAATGCATCAATTCTCCTGGGAAAAGATTATACTTATAAAAAAATGTAAAACAAAAAAGGCCTATATAGCAAAAACAGCTCCGGCACTTTTTGTCTTTGGACTAGTATCTGTAATCTATGGAGTGATCGATGTGATTCACTGTTATGTCCATACAATGACAATAGTAGATACAGTTGCAATGATTATTTTTCTTATTGTATTGATCTGGTTCGGTGTTTAATACAAGAAATCTCAAAAACAGATATTTTTAAAAAATGTCAGTTCCGTTTCTTTTGCTGACAGAAATGTAAAATCCACATATTTACAGTTGTAAAAATAATGTGGATGGAGTATAATAGCAATAGGTTAAGAAAGAAAAAAAACCTGAAATGTGCGAGAACCCTGATATTTTGAACCTACATTATTTTAAAAGGACTCCGATAAGACTGAGTAATATGTCCAGGCCATCATTATGCAGTGGAAGACAGAAAAGCAGGATGAGGGTTGCCCACCTAGCAGTGGCTAGAGTCAGAAGACAGGGAACGGCATTTTGGGGATATACGAAAGAAGAGGCAGTCAGTAATGGCTGCCTTTTGTATGATAGGAAAGACTAAAAAAACATACATAAAAAAATATGCATAAAAATTCAGGAAAAAATTGACAAGATTACCAGATGATGGTACTCTTTTCCTATGTAATAGAAAAAAGCTATGAAGAGGAGTATTACATTTATATCTGAATCCAGAGAGCTGCTGGTTGGTGAGAAGCAGTTGAAAGAATAGATGGAACTGGCTCGGAGCGGCTGCCCCAAATTCTGGCAGACAGGTTCAGAAGAGTAGACGCAGACGGAACCCAACCGTTATCTAGATATATCGCTTCGTATATGAATATACAAAGCCTGTATCTGATAAGTGTATGAAGTAACATTCATAAATAAGAGTGGTACCGCGTAGGACTTGATAAATAGCAGTCTTTTCGTCTCTTGCAAAGATATTTTTGCGAGACGGAGGACTTTTTCTTTGCATAAAAAATATAATGGTATGTAAAACGAGGAGGAAATGAATCATGATGAATCACAATAAGTACAAAAAGACAGTATTATATGCCGCCAACAAAGTGTCTGGATTGACAGAAAAAAGAATATATCGATAAAAGCTCCAATCTGGTGTAGCGTGGATTTACGAGATGGCAATCAGGCATTGGTGATTCCAATGAGTCTTGAACAGAAAGTAGAATTTTTAAATTTGCTCGTAAAAGATTGGATTTAAAAGAAATCGAAGTTGGTTTCCCAGCAGCTTCTGAGACAGAATATGAATTCTGCCGTACATTGATCGAACGGAATCTGATTCCGGATGATGTAACGATTCAGGTTCTGACTCAGGCAAGAGAACATATCATCAAGAAAACATTTGAGGCAATCAAAGGTGCAAAAAAAGCAATTGTTCATGTATACAATTCAACATCTTATGCACAAAGAGAGCAGGTATTCCGCAAGTCAAAAGAAGAAGTAAAACAGATTGCAATCGATGGAGCAGCATTATTAAAAAAGACTGGCAGATGAAGCAGGACAGGATCTTTTTATTTTGAGTATAGTCCAGAGCTTTACAGGTACAGAGATGGATTATGCAGTAGAAGTATGTAACGCAGTGCTGGATGTATGGCAGCCGACACCGGAAAGGAAAGCAATCATCAATATTCCGGTAACGGTACAATTATCTTTTGCCACATGTTTACGCAAGCCAGGTGGAATACATGTCAAAGAATTTGAAATACCGAGAGAATGTAATTCTTTTTCACAGCATGCACATAACGACAGAGGATGCGGTGTAGCTGACACAGAGATGGGACTTCTGGCAGGTGCAGACCGTGTGGAAGGTACTCTGTTCGGCAATGGTGAGCGTACTGGTAATGTGGATATTGTAACAGTGGCTATGAATATGTATGCACAGAGTGTGGATCCGAAACTTGACTTTTCTGATATGCCGGGAATCGTAGAAAAAGTACGAAGAATATACAGGCATGACAGTAGGAGAAAAGAAGTCCTTATAGTGGAGCATTGGTGTTTGCTGCATTTTCTGGTTCACATCAAGATGCGATCGCAAAAAAGGAATGAAATGGATTGACGAAAAAGATCCAAATCATTGACAGTTCCGTATCTTCCAATCAATCCTACTGATGTCGGAAGAAGCTATGATGCAGATGTTATACGAATCAATGAGCAATACGTAACCGAACGAAGTACAACA
>VOFJ01002768.1_pt1 | contig 29849 bp, 59 predicted proteins | sample 5384081 | NCBI WGS metagenome assembly VOFJ01 (sample SAMN12384729, study PRJNA508395) | human gut metagenome | isolation source: healthy gut I | host: Homo sapiens | reverse complement strand
AATTTGATACGTTATTAAAAGATATTCTATTTTTATCTGGAAAAACTGCAATTATAATAAAATCAGCCAATAAAGTGGCGGAGGCGCATTATTATAGAATGAAAGGAAAGGCAGGTTACCACAGATGGAATATACAGCATCAGAACAAAGATATGAAACCATGAAATACAGAAGAGTAGGAAAGAGCGGATTGTTGTTTCCTGTGTTGTCCCTTGGTTTCTGGCATAATTTTGGAACCAATGATAATTATGAGAACATGAAAGCAATGTGTTTTTACGGCATTTGACCATGGAGTCACACAGTTTGACCTGGCAAATAATTATGGTCCGGAATATGGCAGTGCAGAGAGTAATCTTTGGCAGAATCATGCGGGAAGAATTGCATGCCTACCGCGATGAATTATTGATTACAACGAAAGCAGGTTATGATATGTGGCCGGGACCTTATGGGGACCATGGCAGCAGGAAGTATCTGATTGCGAGCTTAGACCAGAGCTTAAAACGTATGGGACTTGAATATGTGGACATTTTTTATCATCACAGAATGGATCCGGATACGCCATTGGAAGAAACCATGCTGGCATTAGACCAGATTGTAAGAAGCGGAAAAAGCATTATATGTAGGATTATCTAATTATGATGGCGTGCATATGAAACAGGCAGCTGAAATCTTGGAAGATTTAAAGTGTCCGTTTGTGATAAACCAGAACCGCTACAATATCTTTTGACCGTACGGTAGAGAATAATGGCTTGCTAGAAGCTGCAAAAGAGAAGGGGAAAGGTGTGATCGCATTTTCTCCACTTGCACAGGGAATGCTGACAGATAAGTATATCGATGGAATTCCGGAGGACAGCCGGATTAAAAAGAGATGGCAGATTCCTTCATGCATCCGACCTTACGGAAACAAGAATGCAGCAGATTAAGAGCCTGAATGAAATTGCAAAGCGCCGTGGACAGACACTGGCACAGATGGCATTAAGCTGGATATTAAAGGATGAGACGGTAGCAAGTGTTCTGATTGGCGCATCCCGTCCGCAGCAGATATTAGATAATTTAAAGATTGTAGATGCACCGGCATTTACCACGGAAGAGTTAGAAGAAATCGAAGCTGTCTGCAGAGCCTGAAGCCTGGACGCAGATGCAGTTTTGGAAAAAAAAGAATAGAAGGAATTGTTCATACAATTTTCTAATCAAAATAGTTATGTGAACGAATATGATATTATGTAAATATACATATGGGGAAGAGGTACTATTTTGAAAAGTGGAAAAAATTCATTTGACGGAAAAAAGTGTAAATTGCAATCAGACAATTTTACACTTCTTTTTTGTGAAAAATATACAATATGCACAAAAAAGAAAAAGAACGTCGAAAAAAAGTGCTGGAATTTATAAAAAGTCCCAAAAGTTATCCACATCGAAAAATGTGGAAATATCGAAAAAAAGGAGTTATACACCAAGTTATACACATTATCCACAGAAAAAAGGAGAAAAATATAGGTTTACATAGCAAAAAATAAGAACAGATGTTTTGTGAACAAATGATAAAGTTGATAACTTTTCAAAAAATATACAAAATCTATTGACATTGCAATATTGAAAAAATCATATAAAATTGTCTGAAAATGTCAGTTTATTTACAAAAGATGTAAAAAGGCAATCGGAGAAAATAATTACAGAAAATTTGCACAATGGTTGAAAAAAAAACAGGAGCTTTTTGCTATACTACTTGCATAAAAGCGCATGGAAATGCACAGAATAAGACAGGTGTAAGATGTTAAAGAAAATCGATATACTGGGAATAGAAGTAGATAATTATACAGTCCGTGAAGCAATGATGCAGGTGGAAAATTATCTGGATAACACGGTAATGAATACCATAGAGACCATAGATATGAAGATGCTAGAACTGGCAGGACGGGATGAAACAGTACGGGCGTGCATGGAACAGCTGGATCTTTGCGGTAATCGGAGAGAAGGAGATTCTGATTGCGGCAGATGTTCATTCCAGCCAGCGGATCAGTGAGACAATCAATCATGATTTTTTCAGGGAATTCATCAAGCGGATTATCCGTAACCATAAGAGAGTATTTTTGTTGGCAGAAACCATTGCTCAGGAAGAACAGCTGGAGCATTTCCTTGTAGGAAAATACGAACAGATTGAGGTGGCAGGTCATTGTGCGATAGAGGAAAAGTCCAATGACTTTGAAAGTGTGGTAAATGAGATTAACAGTGCCAGTGCAGATGTTATTTTTTTCCATTCTGCCGTCTCCGTTACAGGAACAGTTTTTGACAGAAAATAAAAGCAAACTGGATGCTAAAATATGGTATGGGTTGAGCAGTGATTATGCACCGCGTTCCCGTATCAGCAGAATATCCCAGATAGCGGGCAGATTGATTCATAAGAAGAAACTGCAGAGCAAATTACACAAATATAATAAAGATTAAAGGAAACGGATGGTTATGGGTCTGGGATATAAAAAAGACCGGCCATAGTGGATTATTTGTGTATGACAGCAGGAACCTGCCTTATGGGTATAGCAATTCAGTCCATCTATGACCCGGTAGGAATGGTTGTTGGTGGATTTACCGGAGTTGCAATTCTCATCAGACAACTGACAGTAAAATGGATTCCCGGAGGAATTCCGTTATGGTTTACGAACCTGGCGTTGAATCTTCCGGTTTTTTTATGCGCATGGAGAAGAAAGGGAAAGAAATTTTTGTGGCGGGCATTATATGGAATGGTAATGCTGTCTTTCTGGCTTCTGGTACTGCCTCACTGGAATATAGCCCAGGATGATTATATGCTGGCAGCTATTTATGGCGGATGCATCTCCGGAGCGGGAATCGGTCTGGTTCTGGTGACGAAGTCCTCTACTGGAGGGACAGATATGGTAGCCACTTTATTACAGCGTTTTCTTAAACAATATACCATTGCACAGATTATGCTGGTGTTAGATGGTATCATTGTGTTAAGCGGAATGTTTTTCTTTGGAGTAAAGCCGGCGTTATATGCTGTGGTGGCAATTTTTATAACAACGGAAGTATCGGATGCAATTATGGAAGGTATCAAATATTCCAAGGCGGCGTATATCATTACGGAAGATGCCGCTGAAGTGGCAGATGCACTGATGCACCGGATGAACCGCGGTGTTACGGCGATTCATGCAAAGGGAATGTATTCCGGAAATGAGAAGGACATACTCTTTTGTGCAGTGCCGAAAAAGGAAATTGTAGAGTTAAAAGAGATAGTAATGGAACTTGACGCGAAAGCTTTTGTAATTGTGACGGATGCCCGGGAAGTGCTGGGAGAAGGTTTTTGGAATATTAGCATAAAAAAAATATTCCACATTTCCTCTTTATTTTTTTTGACGTTTTGCATTAAAATAGATTCAAAGAGTTTTATCTTTCACAAAAGGATGCGAATTTTTTTGTGAAAGTTGTCCAGTAACTGGGGCGATATTGATAAGAGAAGGAGAAAAAAGTATGATTTCAAATCAGATACTTCAAAACACAATTGACGGTTTGAAAGGGATTACAAGAGTGGATATGTGCATTATCGATACTGAGGGGAAAGTATTGGCAACCACATTTCCCGATGCAGATAATTATATCAATCCTGCATTGGCATTTGTAGAATCTCCGGCAGACAGTCAGGTGATTCAGGGATGCCAGTTCTTTAAAGTTTTTGATGATCATCATCAGATAGAATATGTTTTACTGGCAAATGGTGACAGTGATGATGTGTATATGGTGGGAAAAATTGCTGGTTTCCAGATTCAGAATCTTCTGGTAGCATATAAGGAGCGGTTTGATAAGGACAACTTTATCAAGAATCTGCTGCTGGATGGATAATCTTCTTTTTAGTAGATATTTATAACCGTGCGAAGAAACTTCATATTGAAACGGAAGTACGCCGCGTGGTATATATTGTAGAGACCAACCGGGAAAAAAGGACGGAAATGAACTGGAAAAAAGTACGCAGTATCTTTGGCGGAAAGTCCAAGGATTTTGTGACAGCGGTAGATGAGAAAAATATCATTGTGGTAAAAAGAACTTGCAGAAAATGAGACCTATGAGGATTTGGAGAAAACGGCAGAAGTCATCTTAAATCTATTCAAGGCAGACGAAGACTGCGAGGCTTATATCGCATATGGTACCGTAGTAAATGAGATTAAGGAAGTATCCGTTCTTATAAAGAAGCCCGCATGGCATTGGATGTAGGAAAGATATTCTTTGAAGAGAAGAATATTATTGCGTATTCTGCACTGGGAATTGGACGTCTGATTTATCAGCTCCCGATTCCGCTTTGCAAAATGTTTATCAAAGAGATTTTCGATGGAAAATCTCCGGATGATTTTGATGAAGAAACACTTACTACCATCAATAAATTCTTTGAAAACAACCTGAACGTTTCAGAAACATCCAGACAGTTATACATACACAGAAATACACTGGTATACCGTCTGGATAAACTGCAGAAAAAAACACAGGCTTAGACCTTCGGGTATTTGAAGATGCCATTACATTTAAAATTGCATTAATGGTAGTAAAATACATGAAATATATGGAGACATTGGATTACTAAGCAGTAGTTTTAGGAGGAACACATGATTAAGCTTGAACATGTAAGCAAGTCATATTCGGCAGGAATACCGGCATTAAATGATATCAGTCTTAATATAGAAGAAGGGAATTTGTTTTTATCGTTGGAAACAGCGGCTCCGGAAAGTCAACACTGATTAAATTATTGTTAAAAAGAATTAGAGCCGACCAAAGGGGTTATTACGATTAACAACCGTAATTTAAATGCAATCCGAGAAAACAGATACCGAAATATCGTCGTAATGTAGGTGTTGTGTTCCAGGATTTCCGTCTTTTAAAAGACAGAAATGTATATGAGAATGTAGCATTTGCCCAGAAGGTAATAGGTACTCCGGCAAGGCTCATAAGAAGCAGTGTACCGACCATGTTATCTATGGTAGGGCTGGCTGCCAAATATAAATCTTATCCAAAACAGTTGTCCGGTGGAGAACAGCAGAGGGTTGCCATTGCAAGAGCACTGGTAAATCAGCCGAAGATTCTTCTGGCAGATGAGCCGACCGGTAATCTTGATAACCATAATGCATGGGAAATCATGAAGCTCTTAGAGGAGATTAACCAGAAGGGAACGACAGTAGTCGTTGTTACACATAATCTTGAGATTGTCAAGGCAATGAAGAAACGTGTAATCACAATGAAGAAAGGCGTCATTATCAGTGACGAGAAAGGTGATTGCAGCGATGAGGATTAGTTCGTTTTTCTATTCAATAAAACAGGGTATCAAGAATATCTGGCGTAACAAAATGTTTTCAGTAGCATCTATTGCGACCATGTGTGCCTGTATCTTTTTGTTTGGACTTTTCTATTCGATTGTAGAAAACTTCCAGTCAATGGTAAAAGAGGCAGAGGAAGGCGTTGCAGTATCTGTTTTCTTTAATGAGGGAATCTCGCAGGAACAGATAGATGAGATTGGTAATAAAATTAGTAAGCGTGTGGAAGTTGCCAGCTATGAATTTATTTCCGCAGATGAAGCGTGGGAAAGGTGTAAAGAGACATATTTTGGTGGCTCAGAAGAAGCAGCAGAGGGATTTGCGGAGAATCCACTTGCTAATTCTGCCAGTTATGAAATTTATATGAAAGATGTTTCCATGCAGGATGCACTGGTTACATATTTAGAGTCCTTAGATGGCGTAAGGGAAGTGCATCATTCTGCAGTGGTGGCAAATACATTGTCTGATTTTAATAAACTGATTGCGTATGTTTCCGGAGGCATTATCTTAATCCTGCTTGCGGTTGCTATCTTCTTAATCAGTAATACCGTTACAGTTGGCATCTCGGTACGAAGAGAAGAGATTGCGATTATGAAGCTGATTGAGCTACGGATTCTTTTTGTGCGGGCACCATTTGTAGTAGAGGGTGTGCTGATTGGACTTCTGGGTTCTGCATTGCCACTGATTCTGCTTTACTTCATGTATGGCAAGATTATAGTATATGTAGCGGACAAATTCAGCTTTTTAGATAATATTATGAATTTTATTCCGGTTGCAGAACTGTTTCACAGTCTGGTTCCAATTTCACTGCTGTTGGGAGTGGGAATTGGATTTGTTGGCAGCCGGCTGACTATTAAGAAGCATTTGAAAGTATAAGGACAAAGGGTATCGCCTGTGTACTGGGGCAGTCACAGGGATACCCTGTTTTGAATATATAAAAGGTGATGAGAATAAGATGAAGATACGAAGAAAAGTAACAACCGCAATACTGACAGCTGTGATGTTACTTTCTCCGGTGATGGAGATATCTGCCAGCAGCCTGTCTGATGCACAGAAGGAAAAAGAAAATTTAGAGAAGCAGTTAGAGGAGGCCCAAGGTGTCATTGATGGGCTGAAAGATTCCAAGGCTGATATTCAGACGAAGGTAAAGGAATTAGATCAGCAGCTTACAAGCATTTCTCTTGAAATTACCAATACACAGGCACAGTTAGAGGAAAAAGAGTGCCGAGATTACAGACACCCAGAGCGAATTAGAGGATGCCCAGGCGGATGTGGCAAGCCAGGCAGAAGCTATGAGCAAAAGGATTCAGTTCATGTATGAAAATAGTGGAAAAATGTCATATCTGGAAGCTTTTTTTCGATCCGGCAGTATGACAGAATTTTTGAATCAGGCAGAATATATCCGGCAGATTTCAGAATATGATAGAGATATGCTGCAGCAGTACAATGACAGTGTACAGACCGTGGCAGATGCCAAGGAACAGTTAGAACAGCAATATACAGAGCTGGAAGAATTGAAGGCACAGGTAGAATCCCAGCAGCAGACCGTGCAGGCTCTGATGGATGCCAAGGAAGACGAACTGGATAAGGTAAAGAGTGACATTACGGTGGCACAGTCGGATGCAGATGCAGTACAGGCAGAGCTTGATGCACAGAATGAAATTATTGCGCAGATTCAGGCAGAGGAAGCCAGAAAAAAAAAGCGGAAGAAGAGAAACGAAGACAGGAAGCAGAGGAAAATGGAACTACTCCGGATACGACTCCCGGAGATGTATACGGTGGCGGGGCTTTTGTATGGCCGTGTCCGAGCAGTACCAGGGTAACCAGTGATTACGGAACGCGATTATCTCCGACCCAGGGAGCATCCTCTAATCATAAGGGACTGGATATTGGGGCAAGCTATGGTGCGAGTATTGTGGCGGCGGCAGATGGAACGGTTTCCTATGCAGGCTATAATAATGGAATGGGCAACTATGTAATGATCAGCCACGGCAGCGGGCTATATACAGTATATGGGCATGCTTCGGCATCTTTTTGGTATCCACCGGTGATAAAGTCACGGCGGGACAGACGATAGCCCAGGTAGGAAGTACCGGTATATCTACTGGAAATCATTTACATTTTGGCGTATCCTTAAATGGAAGCTATGTAAGCCCATGGAATTATCTGAGTAAATAGTAAAAAGAGGAAGAAAGATGGACGAAATAAGGGAAGAGACAAATTCAGCAGAAGCAATCAGGCAGGAAATAAAGGAAAAGAGAAGAACTTACTGGCGTGGTGCGATTACCGGTGCTGCTTCGGTCATGGCGGTATTGCTGATTGTATTATTGATTGGTATTTACAGTGGTGCTGTGGTAATTGGTGGAAAAGGCGTAACAGGAGGCAGCCAGACGGTAGCAGCATCAGATGGTGATCTGCTTTCAAAGGATGTCATCAATAAGCTTGATAATCTGGCAGACCAGATTAATGCAGATTATTATGAAGATGTGGATCGAGGAAGACTTGATTAACGGAATGTATAAAGGCTTGTTTGAGGGGATCGGAGACCCATATAGTGAGTATTATACCCCGGAAGAATATGAAGATATCATGATATCTACCCATGCAAATTATTATGGAATCGGAGCAGGACTTACCCAGGATAAGAATACCATGGAAGTATCCGTTACCCATATTTATGATAATTCTCCGGCACAGGAAGCAGGATTAAAAAGAAGGCGATAAGATAGTCAAGGTAGATGATATTGAAGCCACTTCTATGGAATTGTCGGAACTGGTAACCAACATCCGCGGCGAAGAGGGAACCACCGTTCATCTGGTAATTGAAAGAGAAGGGGAATCAGAAAATCTGGAATTTGATGTGTCCCGTGCCAAAGTAGATATTCCAACAGTAGCTTATAAAATGTTAGAAAACAATATCGGATATATACAGGTATCTGAATTTGCAGAGAATACACCAACCCAGTTTTCGGATGCAATTACAGATTTACAGGGTCAGGGTATGGAGAAGCTGGTTATTGATTTACGTGATAATTTGGCGGCGGAATGGTAGTATCCTGTCAGCAGATGCTGGATATGATTCTTCCGGAAGGAACTGTTGTTTATACGGAAGATAAATATGGCAAACCGTCAGGATTATACTTCTGATGCAGAGCATTATCTTGATATGCCGATTGCAGTATTAGTCAATGGCAATTCCGCCAGTGCATCCGAGATATTTGCAGGAGCCATCCGGGATTTTGATTATGGAACACTGATTGGAACCACAACCTTTGGAAAAGGCATTGTGCAGAATATCATGCAGTTAAAGGACGGCAGTGCCATTAAGCTTACGGTAGCAAAATATTATACACCAAACGGTGATAACATCCATGGAACCGGAATTACACCGGATGTTGAAATTGAATATGAGTACACCGGAGATACCGAGGGTACTTATGATGAGATGCAGGATAATCAGATATTAAAAAGCCATTGAAGTATTGAACGGAGAAGAATAATGAAGATGAATGACGAAGAGAAGAAAAAACTTATCATTCGCTATGTGGTGGCAGTAATTCTTTTGGTAGTTACCATTCTCGTACTTAAGGGGATGTATCAGGATGCGGAAGAGCTTGACAATGCACAGAATACAGAAATTACAACAGAGATAAATCATGAGTGAATTAAATGAAAAGATTCGCCAGCAGTTAATGGAATGGGCAGAACCGGATTTTGGCACCTTTTCCGCCGGATTGATTCCGGGGGAAAAACATGTGCTTGGGTAAAGGCTGCCATTACTTCGTTCTTATGCAAAAAGAATTAGCAAAAAGGAGACTGGCAGACTTACCTTTCACAGGCATCGGATGATTCCATGGAAGAGACCATGTTACAGGGCATGACCTTAGGCTATGTGAAAAGTGATTTCGCAGGAATCCGTCCGTATCTTGATGCCTTTCTTCCAAAGATTAAGAACTGGTCGGTATGTGACAGCACCTGTGCAAGTTTAAAAATTGCCAGAAAAGAGCCGGAGGCAGTTTTAGAATATTTACTGCCCTTATCTTCGCAGTAACGAAGAATTTTTTCATCCGGTTTGGCGTTGTGATGTTATTAGATCATTTTATTACGGAAGACTATATCGACCTTGTCTTAGAAGACGTGGATAAGATTCATCAGGAAGCCTATTATGTGAAAAATGGCAGTAGCCTGGAATTTGTCCGTGTGTTTTGTGAAGTTCCGGGATAAAACACTTTCCTATCTCAGGACAGATCATCTGGATGACTGGACTTACAATAAGACGATACAGAAAATCAGGGAATCCTATCGCGTGACCAAAGAGGATAAGGAAATGCTCTTAAAAATGAAACGGAAAGCAGAAAAATAGACTTTTCAACCAATATTAAGGAAAATATAATTGATTCGAAGCCGGGAAACCACTATAATGTTTATAGTGGTTTTTTCTTACTTTTTACAGGAAATTGCTTTCCTGTAAAGCGAAAAAAACGCTCTGCGGGGATGCGCACTGCGGCGTATAAGGTAAATGTCGCAAGCGACCGCGCAGGCGCGAGAATGTGCCAAGGCACATTCTTTGTTATACAGAAAATCATAAGAATATAAGAAAGTTGGTGATACTGTGGTTGAATTGGACGCATACCGATACAAATTGGGAACCTATAAGGCTCCACTGCAGGAAGTGAGGGATTCACTTTGACTTAGCAAACAAGTCAAAAAAAAAAATCGAAGAATTGAACGGGAGATGGAAGCACCAGATTTCTGGAATGATGCAGAAGTGTCCCAGCAGAAGATGAAGGAGTTAAAAAGCTATAAGGATGACGTAGCAGTCTGTGCACAGCTGGAAGAGAAACTTTCCGACATTGAAACACTGATTGCGATGGGAGATGAAGAGAATGATGTTTCCCTGATTCCGGAAATCGAAGAAGAGATAAAGGAATACGAAGAAGCGTTTGAAAAGATTCGGATCAAAACCCTGTTATCCGGAGAATATGATAAAGACAATGCAATTGTATCCTTACATGCAGGAGCAGGCGGAACAGAATCCCTGTGACTGGGCATCCATGCTATACCGTATGTATACAAGATGGGCATCCGATAAAGGATTTTACCATTGAAGTACTGGATTCCTTAGATGGGGATGAAGCAGGAATCAAATCCATTACCTTTCAGGTAAACGGAGAAAATGCCTACGGCTACCTGAAATCGGAGAAAAAGGCGTCCATCGTCTGGTCCGTATTTCCCCGTTTAACGCGGCTGGCAAGCGTCAGACCTCGTTCGTTTCCTGTGATGTCATGCCGGATATTGAAGAAGACATTGATATTGAAGTAAAGGATGAAGATATAAGGATTGATACCTACCGTTCTAGTGGTGCCGGCGGACAGCATATCAATAAGACATCTTCAGCAATCCGGATTACCCATTTTCCGACGGGAATTGTAGTAACCTGCCAGAATGAGCGTTCCCAGCACATGAATAAAGACAAGGCAATGCAGATGTTAAAATCCAAGCTGTATTTATTGAAACAGCAGGAAAATGCAGATAAAGCAGCAGATATCCGTGGCGAAGTCACAGAAATTGGCTGGGGAAATCAGATACGCTCCTACGTATTGCAGCCGTATACTATGGTAAAAGATGCCAGAACCGGCGTAGAGACGGGAAATACAGATGCAGTATTAGATGGAGATATTGATATTTTCATTAATGGATATTTAAAGTGGCTGTCACTGGGCTGTCCGGAGAAGATGGGAGAGTAAGATGGAAAAAAAGTAATCATACCACTGGTCATTATTCTTGTCATTGTGGGAGTGATAGCAGGCGTGGTTTTCTATGTGAAAAAATAAAGTAAGGAAATTCTCACAGGATCTCTTTGGAACAGATTCTTTAGTGGAAGGCTGGAAGAAACAGGAAGAGGAACTGTCTGTCACACCATGTTCCGTATCCGGAATGACAAGATTATTAGAACCACAGATACAGCGGGATTTCCCGGAATTTAACTGGGTGCAGTTTAAAAATAAGGCAGAAGATGCATTGAAATTGTCATTGGATGGCAATTTCCGCACATAGTATAGGAAGGGCAGAGAGCCTGTCGGAAGCACTTAAAGAAGAAGTGGCAGCAAGAATTGAGCAGAATCAGACAGCAGGTGTAAATGAGGTATATGAACGTATCCGTGTTCATCAGACTGAGATTGCCAGATATGAAAAACAAAAAGGGAAAATGCATTATTACACTACAGAGTGCAGTGGAGCATATTCACTATAAAGAAAAAGACGGAAAACTGATTTCCGGTAAAAAAGATTTGTTAGAACAGACCAAGTACAACATGGAACTGATGTATATCCAGGATGAGTGCAAAGTCAGTGCTGATAAAGGGGTAGGACTTACCTGCCCGCACTGCGGTGCTCCGGTTACATCCCTTGGAGCGAAATACTGTGAGTTCTGTGGCAGTGAAGTAATACCAATCAATATGCAGGTTTGGTCTCTGCAGCATTTTTACGAAGTTACATACCAAAAGGTGTAATGAAAATATATAACATAAGAAAACAGGGAGGTTTGTTATGGGTTTAATTAAAGCAGTAGCACAGGCAGTTGGAGGGAGTTTTGCAGATCAGTGGTTAGAGGTAATCGAGCCGGATGATATGGGAGATCAGACCGTCTTTACCAGAGGTGTGTTGATTCGCCGTGGACAGAATACAAAAAAGGAACTGATGATACCGTATCTAATGGTTCCATCATCCATGTATATGATAATCAGTTTATGATGTTAGTAGATGGTGGAAAAAATCGTAGACTATACTGCAGAGCCGGGATATTACAAAGTAGATAATTCTTCTTTACCATCCCTGTTTAACGGACAGTTAAAGGATACTTTAAAAGATTCCTTCGCACGTATCAAATTTGGTGGTCAGACACCGGATAAACAGAAGGTATTCTTTATAAATCTTCAGGAAATCAAGGGAATCAAATTCGGAACAAGAAATCCAATTAACTATTTTGATAATTTCTACAATGCAGAATTGTTCCCGCGTGCACACGGAACTTATTTCCATTAAGATTGTAGACCCCATTCGTTTCTATGCAGAAGCAATTCCAAGAAACAAAGACAGGGTAGAAATCACAGATATCAATGAACAGTATATCTCTGAATTCTTAGAAGCATTACAGACATCCATCAACCAGTTATCTGCAGATGGTGTCCGCATTTCCTATGTATCATCCAAGGGACGCGAGCTGAGTAAATACATGTCAGAAACTCTTGATGAGGAATGGAACCAGATGCGTGGTATGGAGATTCAGGCAGTAGGTATTGCAAGCATCTCTTACGACGAGGAATCCACTAACCTTATCAATCTGCGCAACAAAGGTGCAATGATGGGTAGTGACCCGAATGTAATGCGTGGTATTGCTGTTGGAAATATTACGGAAGGTATCCGTGATGCAGGTTCTAATGCAGCGGGTGCAATGACCGGATTTATGGGTGTTGGAATGGGAATGAATGCATTCAACAGCAGCATGGACAGCTTAAATCAGATGACTGCAGGTATGCGCAGCAGAATCAGCAGATGAATAATGGAGCACAGATGGCAGGCGGAGCAGCAGGCGTGCAGCAGGCAGCACCGGCTCAACAGGCAGCTCCGGCACAGCAGGCAGCAGCACCGGCAGGCAATGAGTGGACTTGTGAATGCGGAACAACAAATACCGGAAAATTCTGCTGTAACTGTGGAAAACCGGCTCCTGCACCGGCAGTAAAGACAGACTGGACCTGTGAGTGTGGAGCGGTAAATACCGGAAAATTCTGTACTAACTGCGGAAAACCGGCTCCGGCAGCAGACTGGACCTGCGAATGTGGAGCAGTAAATACCGGAAAATTCTGCAGCAATTGTGGAAAACAGAGACCATAATGGAGGAAGGAGCACTGCATGTCAGTAATTAGTTTTAAGTGCCCGAATTGTGATGGCGAACTGATTTTTGACCCTGCTTCTGGCGCATATAAATGCGAATATTGTGGCTCAAAATTTACACAGGAAGAACTGGATGCGATGAAGCCGGCGGAGGAACAGGAAAAACCTGCCGGCAGCATGGATGGAAGCCAGGCTTCTGAGAATACAGACGGAACACAGGAAGAGAAGAAGACAGAGGAAGAAGCAGTCATTTATACCTGCCCGAGCTGTGGTGCGCAGATTGTAACAGATGCAACCACGGCGGCAACCTTCTGCTATTATTGCCACAATCCGGTAGTGCTTTCCGGAAGATTATCCGGAAACTATATGCCGAATAAGGTCATTCCGTTTGCAATTGACCGTAAAGAAGCAGAAAAACGTTTTATGGAATATGTAGGCAGGAAAAAAGTTTGTTCCAAAGGCATTTTTCAATAAGAAACAAATTGATAAATTATCCGGTGTATACTTTCCGTTCTGGATTTATGATACCAGGATGAACGGTAATCTTTCGGCAGAGGCAACCCGTGTCCGGGTATGGCGTTCCGGAGATGAAGAATATACCGAGACAAAATTCTATGAAGTAGAACGTGGCGGAGATGTATCTCTTTCCAATCTGGAACTGAATGCATTACAGAAAGCCAACAAAGAGCTGGTAGAGGGTGTACTGCCATATCAGTTTGACAAGATGAAGGATTTCTCCATGGGGTATCTTTCCGGCTTCCAGGCAGAGAAGCGTGATATTGAAAAAGAAGGCGTAGCCGAGGAAGCAAGACGAGAGACAAAGGATTATGCAACCAGGCTCTTGCGGGAAAGCGTATCCGGCTACGACGGTGTGAAGGTACATAACTGCGGATTTTCTAATGGCAGTGAGAACTGGAATTATGTGCTTCTTCCAATCTGGACCATCACCTATCGTGCCAATAACGGCAAGATGTATTACTATTCCATGAATGGACAGACCGGAAAAGTATGTGGAGAACTTCCGGTAGATTATAAGAAGCTGACTCTGGTTAGTGGAATCATATCAGCAGCAGTGCTGGTACTTGGATTGTTAGGAGGGCTGCTGATATGGTAAAGAAAAAAGATAATCGTACCATTACTGCTTTTTTATGCAGTATGTTATTTGCTCTTCCTGTTATGGCATCAGAGCCAAAAGCAGCCTGCGTCTATGATGATGCAGAGCTTTTTGACCAGAGTGAAGCAGATTCCATCAGTGAAAAAATCAGCGATTTTTCCAGTGAGACCGGCTGGGAAATTTATGCATTTACCACAGAGGATGCGCAGGGGTATACTTCCCAGGAGTATGGAGAGAATACCTTTGACCAGTATGCCACCGGCATGGATGGCGTTGCTTTTGTCATTGACATGGATAACCGTGAAATCGCAGTGGTTCATTTTGGAGAAGCAAACCGCTATTATACGGATGAAAGAGTAGAAAGTATTCTGGATGAAGGCTTCAATTATATGGGAGATGCAGAGTATGCAGATGCCATGGAGGCAATGATTGATGAGGCAGAATATTATTACGGACAGGGTGTGCCTTCTGGTCAGTATAATTACGATGAAGAAACCGGGGAATATGATTACTACGAGAAAAATACGCTGGACCTGGTTTGAAATCCTGATTACCTTACTGGTGGCATTGGGTATCGGTGGTGCATTCTGTGGAATCACCATTGGAAAATATCGCCTGCATTTTGATAAGTACAAATAGGATTATCACAAGAACAGCCATGTAAATCTTACAAACAGTACTGACCGTTTTGTAAATCAGGTAGTAACCCATCGTCATATCCAGAGGGAATCTTCTGGTGGTGGAAGTGGTTCCGGCAGAACAACAGTACATACCGGAGCAGGAGGACGAAGCACCGGAGGCGGAAGCCGTAAATTCTAAGAGCTTTCGGATAAGGAAATCAAATATAAAAATTCGTCAATTTACCCATATGGAATCCGAAAAAGGTTCCATATGGGTACTTTTGTATAAAAAAGAGAAATTTACTTGTAATGGCTGTATATATGTGCTATCATCTTTCTGGTGAGAACAGTTGTGTTTGTACCACAAACAGTCGGAGGGGAATATGGCAGAGAATACGAAGTATTTTTGTGTTGAAAGAGAAGGCTGTACCGGAGGTATTGCTGAAAGTAGTGGAAGCGAAACGTCTTTTAGAATCCGGACGCGTAACATCTGTACAGGAAGCAGCCGAGCAGGTAGATATCAGCCGGAGTTCATTTTATAAGTATAAAGATGATATTTTTCCATTTCACGACAATGCGAAGGGGAGAACAATTACGATGGTAATTCAGCTGGATGATACGCCGGGATTATTATCAACCGTTTTGAATATTGTGGCAGAGTTTCATGCCAACATATTAACTATCCACCAGTCCATACCGGTAAACGGGATTGCATCCCTGACACTGAGTATTGATATTCTGCCGGAGACAGGAGATTTGTCACAGATGGTAGATAAGATTGAAGGACAGGATGGAATACATTATCTGAAAATATTAGCCAGGGAGTGAAACAACAATGAAAGCAGCAGTAATGGGATATGGAACAATTGGTTCCGGAGTAGTAGAAGTATTAAACATTAATCATGACAAGCATTGCAAAACGTGCAGGCGAGGCAATCGAAGTTAAATATGTTTTGGATTTACGGGATTTCCCGGGAGACCCGATTCAGGATAAAATCGTACATGATTACAAAGTAATTGCAGAAGACCCTGAAATTGGTATGGTAGTTGAGACAATGGGCGGTGTAGAACCGGCATATACTTTTGTCCGTGCCATGTTAGAGGCAGGAAAGCATGTAACAACTTCAAATAAGGCATTAGTAGCAGAGAAAGAGTGCAGAACTGATTGCACTTGCCAAAGAGAAAAATGTGAATTTCCTGTTTGAAGCCAGCGTAGGAGGCGGTATCCCGATTATCCGCCCGTTAAATTCCTGCCTGACTGCAGATGTAATCGAAGAGATTACCGGTATCTTAAATGGAACGACCAACTATATGCTTACCAAGATGAGTGTAGAGGGTTCTGAATTTGCAGATGTATTAAAGGATGCACAGGATAAAGGATATGCAGAGAGAAAGATCCAACTGCCGATGTAATAGAAGGCTTTGATGCATGCCGTAAGATTGCAATCTTAACTTCTTTAGTATGCGGACAACAGGTAGACTTCAATGACATTCACACGGAAGGAATTACCAAAATCAGTGCAACAGATATCAAATATGCAAAAAAGCAATGGGTAAAAGCCATTAAATTACTGGCAACCAGCCGTAAAGTAGGAGACAGCTATTGTGCAATGGTATCTCGATGTATGCTTCCACAGGAGCATCCATTGTATCCGGTAAATGATGTATTTAATGCAATTTTTGTACATGGTAATGTATTAGGAGATGCAATGTTCTACGGAAGTGGAGCAGGAAAACTTCCAACCGCCAGTGCTGTTGTGGCTGATATGGTTGAAATTGCAAAATTCAAAGACACCAACCTTCCAATGGAATGGAGACCGGAGAAATTAGAGCTTGCAGATTATAAGATGGTAACCAACCGTTTCTTTGTCCGTACCAAAGCAGACGAAGCAGCAGTAAAGAATGCATTCGGAGCAGTTGAGTTTGTTGCAGCAGAAGGTGTAAACGGCGAACTTGGATTTGTAACAGAAGAAATGACAGAAGCAGCATATGAAGAGAAGGCAGCAAAGCTTGCTGATATTCTTCAGATGATTCGTGTAAAAAATAGTTGCGAAAAAACCCTTCTGGAAATTATAATTGTACTAAGGGTATAAATATAATTTCAGGAGGGTATTTTTATGTCAAAATTTATTAGGGCGTTAGACGCCGGAACCACCAGCAACCGGTGTATTCTCTTTAATGAAGACGGTGAAATCTGCAGTATGGCACAAAAAAATTCCGTCAGATGTTTCCAAATCCAGGATGGGTAGAACATGATGCCAATGAGATATGGTCGACGCAGCTTGGGGTAGCAGTAGAGGCAATGTCTAAGATTGGTGCTACGGCAGCAGATATTGCAGCCATTGGAATCACCAACCAGAGAGAGACAGCAATTGTATGGAACAAAGAGACCGGAGAGCCGGTTTATAGTAATGCGATAGTCTGGCAGTGCCGCCGGACCGCTGATATTGCAGATGCGTTAAAGAAAAAGGGGTTGGAAGATTCCTATCGTAAGAAAACAGGATTGATTATTGATGCCTATTTTTCGGCAACGAAAATCAAGTGGATTTTTAGATAATGTGAAGGGCGCAAGGAAATTAGCGGAAGAAGGAAAGCTGCTCTTTGGAACGGTAGAGACCTGGCTGATCTGGAAACTGACGAAAGGGGAAGCACATGTAACCGATTATTCCAATGCGTCAAGAACCATGCTTTTTAATATAAACACATTAAGCTGGGATAAAGACATTCTGGCAGAGCTTGATATTCCGGAGAGCATGCTGCCAAAGGCGATGCCATCAAGCTGTGTATATGGTTATACAGACCCGGCATATTTTGGAAGTGCGATACCGATTGCCGGTGCAGCAGGAGACCCAGCAGGCCGCTTTATTCGGACAGACCTGCTTTTCCGAAGGAGAAGCGAAGAATACATATGGGTACAGGCTGTTTCCTGTTGATGAATACAGGAGAACGTCCGGTATTTTCAGAAAACGGACTGGTCACCACCATTGCCTGGGGGCTGGACGGAAAAGTAAATTATGCACTGGAAGGCTCTATCTTTGTGGCAGGTGCGGCAATCCAGTGGGTGCGTGATGGTATGCGTCTCATTGACTCCGCATCGGATTCAGAGTATATGGCGACCAAAGTAAAAGGAACACATGGCTGTTATGTCGTTCCTGCTTTTACCGGAATGGGTGCACCATATTGGGATCAGTATGCAAGAGGAACAATTGTAGGAATTACCAGAGGAACCAATAAGAATCATATCATCCGGGCAACTCTGGAATCTATTGCTTATCAGGTGGAAGGAGTTATCTCTGCCATGGAAGCGGATGCTGGAATCGAAATCCGTTCCTTAAATGTAGATGGCGGAGCCAGCGCCAATAATTTCCTGATGCAGTTCCAGTCAGACATGATACAGGCGCCGGTAAACCGTCCGGCATGTGTAGAGACAACAGCAAAGGGTGCAGCATATCTGGCAGGACTTGCTGTAGGCTACTGGAAGACCAAAGAAGATGTGATAAAGAACCAGCAGATAGAGCGGGTATTTCATCCACAGATGGAAGAAGAAGAGAGACAGAAAAAAATTAAAAGGCTGGAAGAAGGCAGTAAAATATGCCTTCGGATGGGCAAAAAGATACAGAAGAAGAGGAAGAGGCGTAAGCCGCTTCCTCTTCTTCACTTTACAGAAAATTGCTTTCCTGTAGTAAAAAAAATGCTCCGCGAGGATGCGCACTGCGGCGTATAAGGTAGATGTCGCAAGCGACCGCCGCAGGCACAAGAATGTGTCAAGACACATTCTTTTTTCTCGTTAAGCGTTCGAAAAAAGTTGCCGGTGGCAGCTCCTTATAGGTTTTGATATATGATACATTATGATATATGCGTCAGCGGCATAAAATCAATCTGAAAGAATAGAAGAGCCGCATTTTTCAACAATGAAATTTATAATAATAATAGCCAGTGCAATCCAAAGAAATACTTCCCGGAAATGCATGCCAATACGAAGCCTTCCCTTAGAGAGCCGTTCAATGGTCTGGGAAATCATAAACCAGGTGCAGAGCACAAAGGCATATGGCACAAAGGGATGATAAACCAGTGAGTGCAGGAAATCCCCATGCAGTAAAAAGCTACGGCTCTGGTGCCACCGCAGCCGGGACAGTAAAGTCCGGTCAGGCTGTGAAGCACACAGGGGAAAAAGATATTTTTGAAAGCTGGATATTTGTTGCTTTTATAAAAAGCACCAGCAGAAGAAGTGTGCCTATGATGCACCAGCCGGTGATATATAATCCGTTGTCCATAGCAGTGGACGTTTTTTTTCTTTTTCCATATAAACCCTCGCAAATCAGTATTCAAACAAAATATAGAATCTGTTGGTAGTATACAATTGTCATAAGGGAAAGTCAAAGTTATTGTGTTTCACCCAAGATATGTGTATAATAAAAAAGAGGCACTTTTTTCAGACTTTGGAAGGAGGAGTGGTTTATGCAGATTGATGGATGGAATCCGAAAGATATAGGATATGATACCGGGTACAATCATACATATGGGGTCGGAACTGACGCAGATGCGAAGAGTACCGGGGTGGCAGAGGGCAGCAAAGGCGAATGCCAGACCTGTAAGAACCGGAAATATCAGGATGGTTCCAACGAGAATGTTTCTTTTTAAATCAGCTTCCCACATCTCTCCGGAGGCGGCGGGAATCCGTGTGGCAGCCCATGAGGCAGAACATGTTTCCAATGCTTATGCCAAAGCAGCAGAAGGAAATGGTCAGGTGGTATCTGCAAGCGTAACACTTCGTACCGGCGTATGCCCGGAGTGCGGAAGAGTATATGTGGCAGGCGGAGAGACCAATACCACCATTAAGTATCCGAATGAAACAAATCCTTATCAGCAGGAGCGGAAGAGCCAGGATGCGGCAGATCTGACCGGAGTCCAGAATCGACACAAGAAAATAAAAATAGGAGCTTGAGATAGATGAAAAAGAAAATCAGCAGAAATAAAACGTATTGCAAGAGAAAATCTTTACCGGACATTATGGATTGCCAATGGGAGCCATGGTAGTATCGCAGTTAATCGTAACTTTGCCGACCATGTTCTTTTCCTGAATTTGACACCGTATTCCGGAAAAATGGAGTGGGCAATTTATTATGTGGCAGCATTTGTACTGGCATTGCTGGGGGTTGTTTTAAATATAGGGAATTCTCCAGATTGCCCTGCGAATGGGAAGAAAGCAGCCATATAAGTTTACCGATATGTTCTATGGATTCAATCATCATCCGGATAAATACATTCTGGCATATCTTTTATTTATGGTTGTGGTATTAATTCCGATGCTTCCGGCAATCGCAGTCTCTGTTGGAATGTATGTAACTGCCATTTCCGGCAGCATGAAAATCACAGAGGGGATTTTTTATTGGCTATGTAGTAGCTATGGTGTGTGTACTTGGAATTGGAGGAGAAGTGATCGCATTTATTCTTTCCTTAAAATATTCCATGCTGTTTTTTTGATATTGCTTGAGGATAATACCAAGGGAATCCGGCAGGCAATGAGGAAAAGTAAAGCACTGATGCAGGGCAACAAGGGAAGATACTTCTATATCATGTTAAGCTTCCTTGGCTGGTCTTTCCTTGGCCTCCTTTCATTTGGAATTGGCTTCCTGTGGATTGGACCATACTATACGCAGACACAGGTGACATTCTATCGTGACATTACAGGAGAATTAGACCGAACAGAAAACCAGACAGACCCATACGGAACAAAACAGCAGAATCCGCAGTACAGTACGTGGAGTGCTTCGGTATAAAAATAAGAAAAAAGAAAAATGCCGGGAAATCAGAATTGGTTTCCTGGCATTTTTCTTTGCATATATTTACTGGTACATCTGATTCATTTCATTAAACTGCCGCATCAGTTCGTTATAATCAGCGGTATTTTCCATTGGACATCTGGTTGATGAAATCGGCGTTGGTAAACATCATGACAATGACGAAAGTATAAAGTGCAATAGTAAGTACAAGACCGATAATTCCAAGGACGATACCGATTTTGCCGGTGGTGGAGAAAGTCATCTCGCCGCCACGGGAAAGAAGTCCTAAAATAATGGCAAGTGCCCCACAAGGCAGTGCTGCATACAGGCAGCAGAAAGTTACAATGGAGACAATGCCAAGAGCAATGGATGCGGTGGCAAAATCCGGTGGAACGTTTGTCCATGTAATTACGTTGTGGTGCCTGGTTCATATTATATGAATAATTGGGATTTGGTTGATAGCCGTTTGGCTGCTGTTGAAAATCCATAAAAAACCTCCTCAAATCGTGAATAAATCCAGTATACCATTTTCTGCCGGAAAAAACAATAAAACCAAAAAATCTTCCCTTTTGCAGAAATGCCGGATATGCTATAATGAGCGCAAACGCGTCAACAGGAAAGGAAATACAAGATGGATATAACAGCAAAAATTGCCGAAGAACTTGGAATCAGAAAAAAAAAATCAGGCACAGGCAGCAATTCAGTTAATTGATGAAGGAAATACCATTCCTTTTATTGCCCGGTATCGAAAAAGAAGCAACCGGCGCATTAAATGATGAAATATTACGTAACTTATTTGACCGGCTGACTTATCTTAGAAACTTAGAAGAGAAGAAAGCACAGGTCATTGCCAGCATCGAAGAGCAGGGCAAGCTGACGGAGGAACTGCGGAAACAGATAGAAGAAGCACAGACACTGGTAGTCGTAGATGATTTGTACCGTCCGTATCGACCGAAGCGCAGAACCAGAGCAACCATCGCCAAAGAGAAGGGCTTAGAGCCACTGGCAAATGTAATCAGTCTTCAGATGCTTAAGACTCCAATCTTAGAAGAAGCAGCAAAATATATCAACGAAGAAAAAAAGAAGTTCATACTGCAGAGGAAGCGTTAGAAGGTGCCAGGGATATTATTGCAGAGCATATTTCCGATGAAGCAGATTATCGTATCCGCATCCGTGACCTTACCGTAAAACATGGTCGGATTGTATCTGCTGCCAAAAAGATCCGAAACAGAATCTGTTTATGAAATGTATTATGATTTTGATGAGCCGATTGCAAAAATGGCAGGACATCGTACGCTGGCATTGAACCGTGGAGAGGCAGAGAAAATACTGACAGTAAAAGTAGAAGTGCCGGAAGAACAGATTATTCCGTATTTACAGAAAAAGGTAATAACCAAAGATAATGCCATAACCAGACCTGTTTTGGAAGAAGTAATCGAAGACAGTTATAAGCGTCTGATTGCACCGGCAATCGAGCGTGAGATTCGAAGTGACCTTACGGAAAAAGGCAGAAGACGGAGCAATCGAAGTGTTTGGAAAGAACCTTCAGCAGTTATTAATGCAGCCGCCGATCGCCGGACAGGTTGTGCTTGGATGGGATCCTGCATTCCGCACAGGATGCAAGCTCGCTGTGGTCGATCCGACCGGAAAAGTGTTAGATACGACTGTCATTTACCCGACCGCGCCACAGAATAAGGTAGAGGAAGCAAAAGACCTAGTATTAAAAAACTGATTGCCAAGATATCACATTACCCTGATTTCTCTTGGAAATGGAACAGCATCCAGAGAGTCTGAACAGATTATCGTCGATTTATTAAAAGAGATTCCGGTAAAAAGTACAGTATATTATCGTCAATGAGGCGGGCGCTTCTGTCTACTCAGCAAGTAAACTTGCGACAGAGGAATTTCCGAATTTTGATGTTGGACAGCGAAGTGCGGCTTCCATGGCAAGACGTTTGCAGGATCCGTTGGCGGAGCTTGTAAAAATCGACCCGAAGTCCATCGGTGTGGGACAGTATCAGCATGATATGAACCAGAAAAATTTAAGTGAAGCCTTAGGCGGCGTGGTAGAAGACTGCGTAAATAAAGTTGGTGTAGATTTAAACACCGCATCCGTATCCCTGCTGGAATACATTTCCGGTGTCAGCAAGGTGATCGCAAAAAACATTGTAGCTTACCGTGAAGAAAACGGAAGATTTGGATCCAGAAACCAGCTTCTAAAAGTGGCAAAATTAGGGACCGAAGGCGTATGAACAGTGCGCCGGTTTTCTTCGTATTACCGGTGGAAAGAATCCGTTGGATGCAACCGGCGTGCATCCGGAAAGTTATGAAGCAACCAGAAAGCTTTTGGAAAAATTAGGATATTCAGAAGAAGAGATAACCGGTAGCGGATTAACCGGGATTTCAAAGAAGATTTCAGATTATAAGAAACTGGCAGCAGAATTGGAAGTAGGAGAGATCTTACTTTGCGGGATATTGTAAAGGAACTGGAAAAACCGGCAAGAGATCCGAGGGAAGACATGCCAAAGCCGATTCTGCGGAGTGACGTACTGGAAATGAAGGATTTGACCCCGGGCATGGTATTAAAAGGAACTGTCCGCAATGTCATTGACTTTGGTGCGTTTGTTGATATCGGTGTGCATCAGGACGGACTGGTACACATTTCCCAGATGAGCGAACGCTATATCAAACATCCGCTGGAAGTGGTCAGCGTGGGAGATATTGTAGAAGTAAAAGTAATGAGCGTAGATCTTAAAAACAGAGAATCCAGCTTACTATGAAACTGTAAATAAAAGGTAACAGATAAAATTGGGTATTGACAAGGAAAAAGTGAAGTTCTACAATAAACCCATAGTAATTGAATAGGAAGTCTTCAGGGGCAGGGTGATATGCGAAACGTAGATTCCCGACCGACGGTGATTGTGCATGACACATTAGTCCGTGAACTGTAGTATTGCAGTTGATTTGGTGAAAATCCAAAACCGACAGTATAGTCTGGATGAGAGAAGATAAGTGACCATTAAGGTGATTATTTTGCGTGCCCCGGATAGTTTTTATCCGGGGCTTTTATGGTACACCAATACTCCGGACATCCCTTGCAAGAGCTAAAAGTAAAGAAAAAAAGGAGTAAAAAAATGAAATGAGTACAAACAGTGTAACAACAAACAGCAACGTAAAAACAGGTGTAAATGCAAGATATCTGACGATGACAGCAATGCTTTCAGCCATTGCGTTCATCCTGATGTTCCTTGATTTTGCAGTTCCGTTTATGCCAAACTTCATCAAACTGGATCTTTCAGAACTTCCGGCATTAATTGGAGCATTTTCCATGGGACCGGTCAGCGGAATTGTAATCTGCCTGATTAAAAATCTGATTCATCTGACTATTACAACCACAAGTGGTGTTGGAGAATTGTCCAATTTCATTCTTGGAGTAGCCTTTGTGCTTCCGGCAGGACTTATTTACAAATTTAAGAAGAACCGCAAAGGTGCATTAATCGGTTCTTTAGCAGGAGCACTTTTCATGGCAGTATTCAGTGTGGTATCAAACTATTTCCTGGTATATCCGTTCTATACAGCATTTATGCCGGAAGATGCCATTATTGGTGCTTACAATGCAATCGCTTCTGCAGTAGGCGGACATATGGATAATTTATTGGAGTGTCTGGTAGTATTTAATATGCCATTCACCTTCTTAAAAGGTATGATTAGTGTTGGAATTACATTTTTTTTGATTTATAAACATATTTCACCAATTATCAAAGGAACCAACAGCCGTAAGAATTAGACGTCCCTTTTTTTGCCCGACACAAAATTGATAAAGAGTTTGTCTATTCCCGAAAATAATGCTATACTTCAATCAGAAAAGTAAGCAGGAGGAAAGACAATGCCAATTGAATTTGATGTAAAAATAACAGCGAACGATATGTACCGGTTTAATATGTATCATATATATACCAGTTTTACCGGAATCTTTTCCATCTTGGCAGCGGTGCTTGGATTTGTAGCCGCAGTGGGAACCTATGGAAAGGTAGATACCATGTATACGGTGCTTTACATCATATTTGGCATTGTCTTTCTTTTTTTATTTTCCATTAACCTTGAAAATGCGGGCGGCAAGACAGATTTCCATGTCAGAGGCACTGAAAAGTACACTGCATTATATGTTGGATGATGAAGGTGTCCATGTATCTCTGGGAGAAGAAAATGCTCTGCTGGAGTGGAAACAGATTTATAAAATGGTGTCAACAAAGCACAATGTTCTGATTTACAGTAGCCGCGTGAATGCATATATCCTGCCGATGGAAATTGTAGGTGGGCAGTATGCAGCGTTGAAGGAACTGGCAGATAAGAATTTGAAGAAGCACCAGAATTGTATGAAGAAGAGATAGGAAGAAAAGTATATGGAATATGAAACATTTTCGGCAGAAGAAACAGAAAAGTTAGGCGAACAGATTGGACGGGAAGCAAAGCCGGGAGAAGTGTATACATTAATCGGAGATTTGGGAGTAGGAAAAACCGTTTTTTACCCAGGGAATAGCCAAGGGTTTGGAGATAACAGAACCTATCTGCAGTCCGACTTTTTACTATTGTGCAGGAGTATGAAGAAGGAAGAATGCCATTTTATCCATTTTGATGTATACCGGATTGCGGATATTGAGGAAATGGATGAAATCGGGTATGAGGATTATTTTTATGGAAATGGTCTGACCATGATAGAATGGGCAAATCTGATTGAAGAAATTTTACCGGATCATTACCGGCAGATAACAATTGAGAAAGACCTGGAAAAAGGATTTGATTATCGGATGATAACAATAGAAGAGGTGGAACGATGAAAATATTGGGATTGGACAGCTCCGGACTGGTAGCCAGCGTAGCAGTAGTAGAAGATGATGTGCTGTTGGGAGAATTTACTGTAAATTATAAGAAAACACATTCACAGACCTTGCTGCCAATGTTAGATGAACTTGCGAAAATGATAGAACTGGATTTGGATACATTAGATGCCATTGCAATTGCAGCGGGCCCGGGCTCATTTACCGGACTTCGGATTGGCTCTGCAACAGCAAAAGGATTGGGACTTGCACTGGATAAGCCGTTGATATCCGTACCGACCGTGGATGCAACTGGCATACAACCTCTATGGGCATAGAGATATTATCTGTCCATTAATGGATGCCAGAAGAAACCAGACTTATACCGGTTTATATCAGTTTGAAGACGAAAAAAATGCAGGTATTGTGCCCACAGTGCGTTGTGGGAATTGATGAGATTGTAGCAAAGATAAATGAAAACAATGCTCCGGTTGTATTTTTGGGAGATGGTGTCCCGGTATTTGCCACTTATATAGAAGAAAACTGTAAAGTGCCATATTCCTTTGCACCGGCACATGTGAATAAGCAGCGTGCAGCAGCTGTTGCAACTTTAGGAGAAGAATATTACAAAGCAGGTAAATTAGAATCTGCAGAAGAACACAAACCGGAATATCTGCGCCTTTCCCAGGCAGAACGCGAGAGGATGGAACAGCATGGAAATTCGTAGAATGTCAGAGGCAGATGTTTTTGATGTAGCAGCCATAGAGGCAAAAGTTTTTTCACAGCCATGGAGCGAGCAGGGGATTTCGCGATGCTCTTGCCATGAACCATGTGATTTTTTCTGGTGGCAGAAGAAGCGGGTTCCATCTTAGGATATTGTGGAATGTATATGGCATTAGATGAAGGTGAGATTACCAATGTGGCAATAAGTGAAGCCTGCAGAAACAGAGGTTATGGGGAACAACTGGTAACAGAACTAATGCAGCAGGGTAGAAAACATGGTATTCGCCGGTATGTTTTTAGAGGTAAGGGTATCCAATGAGCCTGCCATTCGCCTGTATCAGAAACTTGGATTCTCTGTACTTGGAACTCGAAAGAATTTTTTATGAAAAGCCCTCAGAGGATGCATATATCATGAGCAGGGTCCAGTAATTTCCACTGCAAATTTATTGGAATGGTTCTATAATGAAAGAGAGACACAAGATAAGAGACGGAGGATGCGGAATGGTTTGCAATTGTTGTGGAAAAGAAATCGAAGAACGAAAACAGGATTATATTTATATAGAAAAAAAGAATGGAATTATTTTTCTGGCTAAGGATGGTGTGAAAAGCAAACTGCGTGTATGCGAGTCCTGCTTTGATGAATGGACAAAACAGTTTGTGATACCGCCTTTAATGGAAGAAGTAACAGAAATTGTATAGAGAGCTGAGGAAATAGAATGTTAGATGTCTGTTTATTAGGAACCGGTGGAATGATGCCATTGCCATATCGTTGGCTGACTTCACTGATGACAAGATATAATGGCAGCAGTCTGATGGTTGACTGTGGCGAAGGAACCCAGATTGCAGTAAAAGAAAAAGGCTGGAGCTTTAAGCCGGTGGATATTATGTGCTTTACACATTACCATGCGGACCATATCAGCGGACTGCCTGGAATTCTTCTTAGCATGGGAAATGCAGAACGAACTGAGCCGCTGACGATGATTGGACCAAAGGGACTGGAACGTGTGGTAAATGCACTGCGTGTGATTGCACCGGAACTGCCTTTTGAGATTAAATTTATAGAACTGACGGAACCGGAAGAGACTATATAGAATTAAAGGGATATACGATCCATGCTTTCCGGGTGAACCATAATGTTACCTGCTACGGCTATACCTTGGAGATCCCAAGGGCTGGAAGATTTTCAGTGGAACATGCATTAGAACGGCAGATACCGCAGAAATACTGGAGCCGCGTGCAAAAGGTGAAATTATTGAAGAAGAGGACAAGACCTATCTGCCGGAAATGGTATTAGGCCCGCCAAGAAAAGGCATCAAGCTGACATATTGTACTGATACCCGCCCGACGGAGAGCATTGCAAAAAATGCCAAAGATTCCGATTTATTTATCTGTGAAGGTATGTATGCAGAAAAAGAGAAACTTGCAAAAAGCGAAACAATATAAACATATGACTTTTTATGAAGCAGCACATCTTGCCAAGGATGCCGGGGTGAAAGAAATGTGGCTTACCCACTTCAGCCCTTCCCTTGTAAGGGGCGAAGACTATATGGATGCTGTAAGGAAGATATATCCGAATGCATATTTAGGCCAAAGATGGAAAGAGTGTTACACTGGATTTTGAGGAGGCGTAAACATGAAGAAACGTACAGCAGGCATAATTAAGACAGTTATTATAGGTGTGATTTGCGTTGGAATTGTGGCCGGATTTTATTACTATCTGACAAACCGCGCACCAAGAAGTGTGGAAACAACAGGAGAAACAGATGAGATAACCTCTGTTTTAAGTAAAAATTTAGAGAAGGATTATCCGGCGTCACCTCGTGCTGTAATCAAATATTATAATAGGATTCTGCTCTGCCTTTATAATGAAACTTATGATGATGAGCAGTACCAGAAGCTGTTGGAGAAGATGCGTGCACTGATGGATGAAGAGTTATTGGAAAACAATCCGCAGGATACATTTTCAACCCAGATGCAGAATGATATTGCGGCTTATAAAGCAGAAAGTAAGATTATAGCAACAGCATCTGTCTGCGATACAGATGAAGTGGCTTATAAGAAAGTAGAGGGAAGTGATTGTGCCTATGTGGACGGCATCTTATTTCCTGCGCTCTACCAAGGCATATAACCGGGCTAACCAGGAATATGTGCTGCGTAAGGATGAGAATGGGGACTGGAAAATATTAGGATTTGTGGCACTGGAAGGAGACAATGGTGATGCAGAAAAATAAAGGAGATATTGCAATTCTTGCAATAGAAAGTTCCTGTGATGAAACTGCGGCAGCAGTTGTAGTAAATGGAAGGGATGTGAGATCGAATATCATTTCATCCCAGATCGCATTACATACCTTATATGGAGGTGTGGTTCCGGAAATTGCATCCGTAAACATATTGAAAAATTAATCAGGTAATAACAGAAGCAATGCAGGAAGCGCAGGCAGACTGGGCAGATATAGACGCAATCGGTGTAACTTACGGACCGGGACTGGTAGGTGCACTCCTCGTAGGCGTGGCAGAAGCAAAGGCAATCAGTTATGCAAGAAATATTCCGCTGGTAGGTGTGCATCATATCGAGGGACACATCAGCGCCAATTATATTGAAAATAAAGAGTTAGAACCGCCGTTTTTATGTCTTGTTGTATCAGGTGGACACACACACCTTGTGAAAGTACTTGATTATGGAAAATATGAGATTCTTGGCAGAACGAGAGATGACGCAGCGGGAGAAGCCTTTGATAAAGTGGCGAGAGCAATCGGATTAGGCTATCCGGGTGGACCAAAGATTGAAAAAAGTAGCACATGAAGGAAATCCTCATGCTGTGGAATTCCCAAGACCGAAGATTGCAGATGGGGAGTATGACTTCAGCTTCAGCGGCTTAAAGTCTGCTGTTTTGAACTATCTGAACAGCTGTAATATGAAGGGTATTGAGGTTGTGCAGGCTGATGTTGCAGCTTCTTTCCAGAAAGCGGTTATTGATGTGCTGGTGGGAAATGCCATGCATGCCATTGAAAAATATCAGATTGATAAATTTGCTATTGCGGGCGGAGTGGCTTCTAATGGAACCTTAAGAGGAGCAATGGAAGAAGAGTGCCGGAAGAGAAATGTGGCATTTTATCATCCGTCGCCGATTCTCTGTACCGATAATGCAGCAATGATAGGTGCAGCAGCATATTATGATTACCGGGCGGGAATCCGTTCCGGACTTGATTTGAATGCAGTACCAAACTTAAAATTAGGAGAACGTTAATGGCAAAGTATACAGCAATCGTGCTTTCTGCGGGAAAAGGAAGCCGCATGGGAAGTTTGTCCATAAGCAGTATCTGCTTTTTGTGGGAGGCCGGTGATTTATTATACCCTTAAGGCATTTGAAGAAAGCCCGGTAGATGAAATTGTACTGGTAACCGGTGAAGGAGAAGAGGAATACTGCCGGAAAGAAATTGTAGAAAAATATAAATTGCATAAAGTAACGAAGATAGTAAAGGGTGGTAAGGAACGTTACCACTCTGTTTTTCAGGGCTTAAGTGCGTGTGAACATACGGATTATGTACTGATTCATGATAGCAATACGTAACTGAACGAAGCATACTGA
>VOFJ01002871.1_pt1 | contig 29867 bp, 48 predicted proteins | sample 5384081 | NCBI WGS metagenome assembly VOFJ01 (sample SAMN12384729, study PRJNA508395) | human gut metagenome | isolation source: healthy gut I | host: Homo sapiens | reverse complement strand
TAGATTGCTGAAAGTGAGCTATATCTTATTAATTTGGAGAAATAGATTTAAATGAAATTAAATTCAAAAATATTGGTTACATTACTTTTTTGTGTTAGAAGGTGTTACTATAGGCATAGTAGTTGCTGAAGATGTCAATGTTACCTGATGGAGCAACTTATGTAGTTCCTGATGATTTGAAAGTTCAAACTGGATGATGATGGAAATACGTTTTAGTTAAAGATAATCTTGCAATTATTGTTTCAGCTAGTGATGCTAAAAAGTCTGAAGATGCAAAAAAACTCTTGAATCAAAGGTTATACTCTTTAAAAGTCAAAAAGATGTTCCGGATTTGGTGATATAAAAGTATTTGAGCAATCTTATGATAAAGATGGAATGCCTATATGGATATGTTTGTGAAGTAAATAATATCCAATATATTGTTTGTGCTGCAAATATTCCTTCTGATTGGGATGTTTCTGATAATAGTAATCCTGTAAACATTTTAATCAAGTCTATTGATACAAGTAATGTTCAAACTGAATAGATCATTACTTATTTTTTCTTTTTATAAAACACTATTTGGCCGCTGTAGAATAGAAATTGTGAATTTTTATTTCTGTCAGTTGAAAATATATCAAAACTATTTTTTAACAAGCAATATAAACAAAATGGGATTATGTTAAAATCATTATCTAAAAAAGATTATAGCTTGAAATTGGAAAATAATTAGTTAAAAATCAGGTAAAATAATAAGCTTAATCTTAAACATGATTTTTATCGTTAATTTTTTATATAATTTTTATACTAAATCTTTAATTGTATTCTTTAATATATTTGATATAATGAATATAATGTTTAGTTAATGGTAATTTTTTTAGATGTTTGTTTATTTTTTTGATAATTTTAATTATCATTAATCAATTATATTTTATAAAATATAAAAAATAAATTATGATTCAATGGAGGTTTGAAAAGATTGAAACATGGTAGATTGTTAATTGTTATGTTAATGTTAATCTTATGTAGTATGCTAAGTTTTGCCAGTGTTAGTGCTACAGATTTAACTAATGAAACAATTGGGAATTTACAGGATAATCCTGTAATTGATGATAATAATCTCATTATTGGTGAGAATAATGATTCAATAATTAGTGAAGAAAATAATGGCAATTCTCTTTATGTTAGTGTAAAAGGCAGTAGTTTTGCTGATGCTACTTCTTGGAGCAGTGCTACTAATTCATTAGATTGGGCTATGTTTTTTTAGCTAAGGATAATACTACTATTTACATTGATAATGGAACATATAAGGGTTCAGATAATTCAAAAATTAAGATAGATAAGTCTGTAAAATATTGTAGGTTCTACTAACACGGTATTTGATGGATTGAATAAAAACTATTTTTTCACGATTTCTGATGGTGTAACTGTTAGCATTAGCAATATAACTTTTATTAATGCATTTTAAAAGCTTGATTATCTTCAGGATAAAAAAAAAAGCATATATGGTGCAGTATTGGACGTTAAAAAAGCAACAGTTTTTATTAACAATTGTACATTTAACAATAATCGTATGGCGCATATAGAATCTACAGGTAAGTCAAATTATGGTGGGGCCATTAGTAATCTAGGTAATATGACTATTATTAATTCCAGATTTTCTACCAACTTTCAATGACTTCTGATGCACCGAATTATGCTCATGGAAGTGATGTTTATAATAATGGTTCTTTAAATATATTTGATTCTACATTTAAAGGTTCACATATTGGAGATTTTGGATTTGGTGGGTCAATTTCTAATGATGGTAATTTAACATTAACTAGGGTTGTAATGTCTGATAGTAGAACTGATCAACAAGTTAAAGGAGCAGTTCTTTATAATTCTGGAAATTGTACTATGGTAAATTCCACTATTAAAGATTCTTTTGTAACTAGAGCTTTATTTAATACTCTTTTTTGGCGTTGTTTATAATGAAGGTAATTTAAAAAGCTATTGGGTGTATTTTTACAAATAATGGTGGAGTAAAAGACAGCTCTATTCCGGTTTATAAAGGTACTGTCAATATTTACAATGTCGGGGAAATAGATATAAGTTACTCTGCATTTTTTAAATAACAAAGCATTACCTGAAAGTTATTCTGATTTCTTTGCAGATGGTGGTAAAAACATTTATTTGGATAATAATTGGTGGGGATCTAATGAAAAGCCAGTTAATAAGTCTAATGTTAATAAAGTGGAGTCATGGTTAATGTTAGTTGGATCTCCCGAATATAGTGCTCTTGATATAAATGGATCAACTGATATTTCAGCTATTTGGAAATCCAGTAGTGGAAAACCTATTAATATTAATTTATTCCCTGTTTTTTGATGTTTCATTTAATACTTGGGTTAATGGAACTCCACAAACAATAACAAAAACACTATTTGGTGGAAGTGCTACTATTAACTATAATTGGACTCAAAAGAAAGGAAGCTATGATGTTTCAATTAGTTTAGGGGATTTTACTCAGAAAGTATTGGTTGATGATGTAGGTAAACTTGTATCAAATATGACTGTAAGTGTTAATGATATTTATTATACTGAAAATCTTGTTGTTAATGTAACTGTAAGTGGTATAGGTTCACTTCTGCCTGGAGGAAATGTTTCAATTATTATTGGTGGAAAAACATACACTGAAAGATTAGTTAATGGCAAAATCAACTTTCAACATACCTAATTTGCTTGCCGGAAACCATACATTAAATATTGCTTATATGGGGGATAATGAATATTTTTAGAGCATTTGCTTATAAAAATATCACTGTAAATAAATGTCCTATTTATTTGAACCTTTCAATTCCTGAAATTAAAGTTGGAGAAATAGCAAAAATGAATATACATGCATCTCCTAAAAGAAATTCAAATTATGGCATATTTAAGTATTAATGGTAAACGTGTACAGATGATTGTCATAAATAAGGAAAATACTTCAGTTACAATTAAAAATTATGGTGGGGCTGGAGTGTATAACATTACAGTTGAAACATGGGGTGGTGAACTTGATGAGCAACTTTACGAAATGACTTCAGCCAGTGCATTATTGAAAGTAAATAAATATGAAACAAATTTAACTGTTAATGCTAGTGATGTTAAGGTAGGTGAAAATGTAACAATAACTATTAAAATAAGTCCTGAAGAAGATGTTAGGGGGGGAAGCAATACTTGTTATAAATGGTGTTGAAAGTAAAATATTTTTAAAAAGATGAAATAACTAATGTAACATTACATGATCTGGCTGGCGGAAAATATAATGTGACTGTTATTTATCCGGGAGATAATAAATATGCTAATTCAACTGCATCAACTTCATTTTTCGTTTTAAAAGGAAAGTTGTAATTTAACTGTTGATGTTGTCTTCAAAATGATAATCTTACAGGTATTGTTAATATAAAAACAAATCCTAAAAAATTGTACTGGACTTATTGGAGTTTATGTAAACAATGTATTTTATCAAGCAAAATTAGTTAATGGAATAGCTAATATTTCTGTTAACTTTACAAAAGGAACTAATTACATTTATGTATACTATCCTGGAAATGACTATTATGATGAAGCATCATGGAATACAACGATAAATATAACTGATAAATGTATTTTAACTGGTGAAGATATTATAATGGTTGAAGGGGATGGATCTAAATACACAGTTAAAGTAACTGACTTGAGGGCAATCCATTTACTTATGTGGTTGTTGTAATTGAAGTTAATGGTGAAAAAATACAATGTAATTACAAAATAATGTCGGTAAAGCTTCACTTCCTCTTAATTTAACTTCTGGAAATTACACAATATCTGCTACCTATGACTATACAAAAAATATACAATAATATTACAGTTAAACCTCTTGATTTTAATTTGACTGTAGATAACATTGAATATGGTGAAAATGCAGTTATTAAGGCTAATTTCAATGCTTTAATTAATGGAACTATCACATTTATAATTAAAAATCATTTAAATAAAACTGTTGAGGTAATCTCTGGAAATGCTAGTTATAGCTTTGGTGGATTAAAATTAGGCACTTATACTGTAGAAGCTATATATAATTCTAAACTATCAAAAACAACTTCATTTACAGTATCTAAAACTACTCCAAACTTAAATGTGGATATTAAGGATGTTCTTGCAGGACAAGATGAAGTAATCACATTAACTCTTCCAAATGATGCAACAGGTGAAGTTACATTTATTGTAGATGGAATAAAAATATACAAAAAACACTTAATAATGGAATAGCTACAGTTACAATCTCTGATTTATCTTTTAGAAATCATAGTTTAAAAGTGATATATTCTGGAGACAATAATTACAACAACAATACTGCGGACATAACATTCAGTATTAAGAATTCACTTTCAAAAACTGTCATTGAGGTAAAATAACACTGTTTATGGTGAAAATATAACTGTAATGGCTAGTGTAACTTGAGCAACTGGTAATGTTACTTTCATCATTGGAAATTTAACTAAAACAGTTGAAATTATAAATGGTAAAGCAGTAGCTGTTTTCAATAAATTAAATGCTGGAACTTATAGTGTTAAAGCAGATTATTTGGGAAATTCTGTTTATTCAAAGTCATCTGATGAAAAATCATTTAATATAAATAAAAGCTAGTTCCCATATTGAAATTGTCACCAGTGAAATATTATTTGATAAAAATATTAGGATTTGGGCTGTTGTAAATGATGATGCAAACCGGTAATGTTACTTTTAGAATATTGGGATTATATTCACCAAAAAAATAAAAACTATTATAGGCGGTAATGCATCATGGTATATCTCACCTTTAGACAGCGGTTCATATGTAGTTGTAGCTACTTATAATGGGGATAATAACTATTTAAGTTCAAATACAAGTAAGGTTATTTCATTAAACCAAACCACAAGTATTTTAAAAGTAACTGTTGAAGTAGGTGAAGATGACATTGTATTTAGTGCAACTCTTAAAACAGAAGATAATCAACTAATTACAGGTAATGTAACTTTGGAAGTTAACAATGAATTTTATAAAATTGTTGTAGTTAATGGAACTGGTATGAGAAGTATTGATAAGCTTCCGGAGGGCAGGTACAATATTTACTGCAACATATAAAGGAACTGATAAAATTTCCAGAGCTATAGATAGTGGTGTTTTGAGGTTAAAGCTGTTGAGTATAATGTTATTTTAAATGCTCCTGATGTTAAAATGATTTATCATGATGGTACAAGATTTATAGCTACTTTAACTGATAAACAGGGAAACTTGGCTATAAGAGATGCTGCAATTGAAATAACAATTAACGGGAAAACCTATACTAAAACAACAGATGAAAAAGGTGTTGTAAGTTTAGGGCTGAGCTTGGACAGTGGAATATATTCTGTTGTTGTTAAATTTAAAGGATTATTAAACTATACTCCGATAACCAAGCAGGCGAAAGTTACTATTGAACCGACAGTTAAAGGATTGGATGTTGTTAAAATGTTTAGAAACGACACTCAGTATTATGCAATATTTACTGATTCACAGGGTAATCCTCTTAAAAACAAAGATGTTCAGTTTAATATCAATGGTGTCTTTTTACACTAAAACCACCAATGATAAAGGAATAGCTATGATGGGTATTAACTTAAATCCAGGTAAATATGTTATAACGGCAATAAATCTGGTTACTGGTGAGCAGTCAGGTAATAATATTACTGTAAAATCACTGATTGTTCAAAATGATTTAACTAAATACTATTTGAACGCTTCCAGATTCCAGACAACCATCTACAACAAGGACGGATCTTTAGCTGCAAACAAGGAAGTAACCTTTAACATCAATGGTGTATTCTACACTAAAAAAACTACTGATAACAATGGTGTTGCAAGCTTAGGAATTTCTTTAAGACCTGGAGAATACATTATAACCACAATGGTTGACGGATTAAGTATAGGAAACAAAGTCAATGTATTGCCGACATTAATTACTAAAAATTTGATTACATGAAATACCTGGACAGGAAGCAGCTTCACTGCACAAACATTAGATGGTCAAGGCAATCCACTAGCTAACCAAAATGTATCATTTAATGTAAACGGAGTATTTTACCAAAACTCACAGACAATAACGGTATTGCCAAATTAGGAATCAGACTGATGGCCGGTGAATACATTATAACTTCCTACTGGAATGATTTCCAAACAGGGAATACTATAAAAATATCTTAAAAAAAGAGGTTATTTAATTAATCTCTTTTTGAATTTTTTTTAGATAAATATATAAACTATTTTTTACATATACTTAATTGTCTTTTAGTTTGAACTTTAAATAAGTTTTTTTTTAATCTTATGAGATGGCTTATTTTAGTTTTAAAGATTTTATTAAAACTAAAAAAGGAGGTGAAAAAGATTAAATTAAGTCGAAAAAATAATTATTACGTCTTTGTTAATGTTATTTTTCGTGATTATGGGATGCGTTTCTGCAAATGATTTATCAACATTAAAAGTGAAAATACTACTGTAACTAATATGACTGTTGGTGATGCACCGGATATTCCAGATGTGCCGGATATTCCAGATATTCCTGTTACTCCTGATGATCCGGAAACTGGTGATAATAATTCAGATGTGGTTAATTTGACTATATTTAACATTGATGAGTATTTTTGTTAATGGTACTTTGGGAGTTGAGCATTCTAATACTAAATTTGTATTAACTCAAAACTTTGATAATTTAGGTCTTTTTAAAAATTAAAGCAAATAATGTAACTGTTGTAGGTAATAATTTTACCTTGACAAATATTGCATTTTTGATTAATGGTAAAGATGTTACATTAACTAATTTCACATTAATTAATGAATTTGATTTTAAAGATGCTGACGGTGCTTCAATTCTTACATTGGCTGATAATACCTGTATACGTAATTGTGTTATAAATTATACTGTTCCTCATGATACTGAAGGTTATGGTATTTCTGCAGTTGGAAGAAGAATCGCTCCAATTAGTGGTTTACAAGTTATTAACTGTACAATTAATTTTGAAGGTCATAATTATAAGACAAATACCTATTGTTATGCTTTAAAAATTAAGTAATTGTCCTAATGCATTAATTGCAAATAATAGCATTTATACTCAACTTCCATTGAGGGATGTTAATTTTGGTGCAGTTGGAGCTACTTTAGACTCTGATTTTGTAGCAAGTGTAGGTATTGAATATAGTAATAATTTAACATTTATTGGGAAATATTGTTGCAAGTATTGTTAATAAAAAGACCAGGAAGTTCTTTTCCTACATTAGATGGCATAATCATTGCTGATTCAAATAATTGTCTTATTAAAAATAACACTTTGTATATGGAAGATTTCGTAACTTTCCCAGGTCTTAATAATTATCTTTATGGTGTTGATGTATGGCGTGTAAAATAGTTTGACATTAGATTCTAATAATATAGCTATTTTAACAACTGGTGGGATGTTAGCTGCTGGTACTGCATACCCTATACAAATTACTGGACCTTCTAAGAGAATTAATATAACTAATAATGATTTATATTCAGTATCTAATGGGCCAAATATAGGAATTTATTCACAAAATTATTATGGTGATACTCAGTTGTATATTGCAAATAATAAGATTAATATTACTGGATTGGCAGGTAATCATAGTTGGGCACTTGTTGCAGGTATAGAAGCTCAAGATTCTAATGATACTATTGTTAATAATACAATTGAAGTTCATAGTGTTGCAGAAGTTAAGGATAATGATAATATTTATGGTATCAGTTATTCTCAATCAACTAAAAGGTAACCATACTTTTATAATTAAAAAATAATACAGTTACTAGTGAAGCAAAATATGCAATTTCGCTAATAAGTGCTGTAAATTCGGTTATTGTTGATAATTTATTAATATCTACTAGAAAAGATGCGAAAGCTAGTTATGATGCATTCAATACGAAAGGTGAATTTTATAATACCTCCTATTATAATAATCATTGTAGTTAATGCATTTGATTATTATGCGGAAATTTACAATCATGTTGATGGTGGTTTTGAATTTAATTATACGAGCCCTACTAATGTGAACAATTTGACAAATAAAGTTGATGGTTCAAAAATAAAAACCATGGTTCCCTAGTTTCCCTAATAGAATCCTTTACTTCTAAACCTGGTGATGGAAGTAGTGTTATTGTAACCCCTGATGAGGATACTGATAAAGAAACTTCAAATATTCCTGACAGACCTGATGGTGATTCTGGTTATACAGATGTTCCTGATTTGTCCGGTGATGATGGCAATTCAAAAAATCCTTCTAATGGTACTAGTAGTACAGATAAAGATTCTAACAAATTAGGTTTAAGCTTGCTTAATGCTTTGATTAATTTCCCTGACTTCAAATACAGATAGTGGAGATTCAAGATCTAACTCATATAGTGGTACTGTACGTACAAATACAAGTACTTCATCTAGTGATAGTCCAAGTCTTGAAGGAAATCCATCTCCAGCAAGTAGTACTAAATCCTCTTCTGGATCAAATGCAAAAAGTACTGGAAGTTCTGTAGGTGAAGACAACGGACAATCTTCAAACAAAAAAGCATATGAGATTGATAAGAATATAATAAAGGATAATTCAAATACTATTGTCGCTTCCATTATATTGATTATAATCGTTGCATTCTTAATATTTGTTGGATATAAACGCAGAAAATTAAACGAAGAATAATTTAAAATTTAAATAGTCTTTTTTTGACTATTCTTTTTTCTTTTTATAAAAAAATAGTAAAAATGTAGGTTTATAATCTACCTACTTTAATTAAAGATTCAATAGGAACTTCTTCAATTTCAGAAAGTCCTGATTTATCAATTAGTACAGTAACAGCTATTGGTTCTCCACCATGATCTTTTTACTGCATGAATAACTTCTTTTACAGTTTTACCACTAGTTATAACATCATCAACAATTACAACTTTTTTTACCTTCAACAGATCCGAAGTTTGTACTTATAGCTCCCTTCACCGTCATCTTTTTTCTTTTCTGTGTTTGTGTGGGTGGTATACTGCAAGTGAGGTTTCAACTTCACTCATATCTTCTAAAAAGTCAGCCATCATAGTTGCAAATGGCACTCCGCTAACAGCTATTCCAAGTATTACTTCAGCTTCTCCATGTGATAATGCCATGTCACTTAAAGCTCCTGAAACATATCTTAAACGAGTTGAATTTCCACCTAAGCTTTTCCAATTTATAAAAAGTCAACAGGAGCTTCTGGTTTTTCTTCAGCAGGTTTTTGAAGAGTTAACCATCTGGCTGTATCCATACTCACATTAAGTTCGTCAGCTATCTCTCCAGTTGTAAAACCATGTTGTCTAAGCTCTTGAGCTTTTTTAATTAATTTTTCTTTCATCAAAACCACCTATTCAAGTTCATTAAAGCTAATAGGCCTATGTTCTTTTGAGGATTTAGTAGCAGCTATTACCATTTTAAGTGCTTTAAGACCATCTTCACCAGTAATTTCCGGTTCAGTTTCATTAACAACTGAAGTTAAAAATGATCTTAATTCTTCTTTCAATGGTTCTTCATGTTTAATATCAATATCTTGAGCAAATTTACCATATACGTCAATACTTTGTTCGATATAGTCTACTGAAATGATTCCGTCAGTTCCAGTAATTTCAATTTGTCTCCTTTTTTGTATGGAGTTAACCAGTTTACTTCGAGAATTCCTGTAGATTCATTTTTAAAGTTAATCATGATTTCTGCATGGTCTTCAAATTCACATTTTTCTAAGATACTATTCATAGTACCGTAAACTTGAATGACCTCTTCATCAAATAAATAATTCATTACATCTAAATCATGAATAGCTAAATCGATAGTTACTCCAACATCTTTTTTATTCTTGGAGGGAATGGGCCTACTCTTTTTGCAGATGCAGATACAATATCTCCAATAACATCATTGTCAATGAGTTCTTTAGCTTTTTGAACAGCTGGATTGAATCTTTCCACATGTCCAGTTGCTAAAAATAACTCCAGCTTCTTTTTTGCAGCAGAAATCATGTCTTCTGCTTCTTTTTAGGGTAAAAAGCTATTGGTTTTCAACTAATACATGTTTTTCCATATTTAATAGCTTCCATTACAACATCATGGTGGAAGGTAGTTGGAACACATACACTAACTACTTCTATTTCAGGATCTTTTTGAGTAAGTCTTCATAATCAGTGAGACCTTTGGCGTCATGTTGTTTTAGGTACTGTATGTAATGTTCTTTCACTTACATGACGAAGAGCAACTAAATTAGCTTCTTTTAATGTATAATATACACGTGCATGGTTGTATCCCATTGCACCTACTCCAATAACTCCCTACATTAACTGTTCTCAATTTTATTTCTCCACTTAAACATAATCCTTAAAAATTTTTTCCTATTTTTGTACCAAATTGGATGGCATCTCTTATTGATCCTTTTTTCACTATGTTCTTTTTAGAACTTCTCCTTCTTTTGGTTAATAGGATTGAGTATATACAAAATTGTTTGTCTTTCATTTGTGCTATAGCACCAATTGGCCATTGACAACCTACACCTAGTTCTTCAAGCACTTGTTTTTCAGCAAGTACTTCTTGCCTGGACTGATAGTCATTTAATTTAGAAATAATTTCTTTTTTTTATCAGAATCTTTTCTAGTTATAATAGCTAGTGCTCCTTGACCTGCAGCAGGAGTGATATAATCTAGAGGAAACACTGTTTTTTATGTGCTGTGTAAGATTTAATCTTATTAATCCTGCCTGAGCCATAATTGTTGCATCTAAATCACTATCATTAACTTTACTGATTCTGGTTTCAATATTACCTCTAATTGGTTTAAGTTCGAAGTTTTTATTGTGGTAATTACAAAAAGCTTCTCTTCTAAGGCTACTAGTTCCAAGTTTGGACTTGGGACCTAGTTCATTCCAGTTTTTATTAGAGATTAATACTTCATTTGGAGCTACACGTTTTGGAACTGCAACTATTTCAAGTTCTTCATCTAATTCAGTTGGTAAATCTTTAAAACTATGTACAGCAAAATCTATTTCTTCTTCAAGTAATGCTTTATCAAGTTCTTTAGTAAAAAGACCTTTTGCATCCATGTTGTATAATTGAGAATTAGTTATTTTGTCGCCTTTTGTTTTAATTATGTTAACATCAATGTTTTCATGAGTGATTGATGCTAAATCTTTACAAACTTGATTAGTTTGTGCAAGTGCTAATTGACTTCCTCTTGTTCCAACATTCAAAATATAATCTCCAATTTAAAAGTATTATTTCTAATTTAATAATAAATTTTAACTTATAACTATCATTAAATTACAAATTATAATATTTAGCTAATATTTATTAAATGTTTCAATTTTATGTAAAACTAATGTTACATTTTTTTATCTTTTATTAAGTTTTCTATAATCTGAGCGATAAATTAAAAGCAAGTTTTTATTATTGTGTATAGCTTGTTTATAAACATCATGGAAGTTTTTTTGAATATTCTACTTTTTTATTCATTTTTTTTAAAAATTCCTTCACCTACTTCTCCGGTTAAAATGATATTGTAATCAAGAGTGTTTAAATAGGCGCTGACTTTAGATTCATCAATTTCTTCACAGGTTATTCCGTAATCTCCACCAATGGCAATGTAATAGTCATCTAAATTATTTATCATGTTTATAGACTCTTCAATAGCTTTTGTATTGATTCCTGGATTTATTTCTTCTATGATTGTTGAATTTTCAATGATTTTTTATTGGTTCTTCCTTTAATTCCTTTATAATTAGCTAATCCTTTAATAATTTTTTCTTTTGGAATATTTAAAGATAAACAAGTTGTAATAACTCCTAAAACATTTTGCACATGGTGTTTTCCAGGAGCAAATGTTTCAATCTGAAATTCTCCAGAGATTACTTCATTATTGGTGGTTATTATATTGTTATAACTTACATTAATCTTTGTTTTATCTAAATCATATTCTATGTCTTTAATCGTTACATCGGCATAGTTTTTTAGGGAAAATGTATTTATCTTTTTATGGTTGATGTTTTTGTAAAATTTATCTAATGTTTCTTTTTGGATAGCTACGATGCTGCAATTAAATATTTGACTTTTAGCTGCACTGGCAGTTCTTTTATTTTTAGCTATTGGATAATTTTCAACGATATTTGTTAAAAAGACCTACATCTCCAATTCCGCTGACTCCGAGAGAACTTTCAAAAATAGCACAGCCATATTTTTTAAGATTTTGGCTATCACATTTACCTGCAGCTATTTCACATATTGGGTTGGCTATTTTATATGCAAGGTCAATTGTTTCTTTAATATTTGCAGGAGTAATTGATATATTTTGTTTTAATGTTTTTTCACTCCGTTTTTTCATATAATAATGCACCTAAGCTGGATAAAATTAGAGGGTTTTTATCAATTAAAATTTCTTTAAGCATAAAAACACAGCTGGTTTTTTCCTTTAACTCCTGTAACTTCAATTTTGGGAATATCATTGCCCCAGTTTTTCAAAGTTCTTTAATTATTTCGTGATGGGTTAAAAAAGTATAATTTAGGGAAGGATTATACTTTTCAATATCTCTTTTAGTTAAAGGCAAATGAACAGGATAGATTACTCTTAAATTTCCATTTAGGTTATTTAAATAGTCCAAATCTATGACTTTAACATTATAAACATCTAACATTTTTTATCAACACTTTTCAAAGTGTTGTAAATGTCGTAGGCATAGACTGTTTCGTCTTTTTTGCAAGGCTGACGGCTATTTTTACTCCGCCATGTGTCATGTCAATTACGAGGCTGTTCATTAGTTGTTGATGCCTCCTTCATTTAACTTGTCTTTAACTTTTTATAGAAGCATTTATTTGAAGGAGTTTCTTATGAAGTAAACGTGTTTGTCTGATTTTTTAAATCTGATTTCTTCCTGGTATTCTGCTTCTTCATTTATTTGACCGTCCATTACAAATACTGCAGTTTTACCTTTTTTAAGTAATTTGACAATAATTTCACTTTCATCAGATACAATAAATGGCCTTACTCCTAGTTTATATGGGCAAATTGGGATAATGATAAATCCCCCAACATTCGGATCAACAATTGGACCTCCTGCAGACATGGAATATGCTGTAGATCCGCTTGGAGTTGATATGATGAGACCGTCAGCTCTGAATTCTTCAATAATTTCTCCATCTACCTGTACCTGGAAGTGAAGCATTTTTTGAAGGTTCGTCAGTCATTACAACAACTTCATTCAGTGCAGAATAATGATGGTTTTCATGTGAAACAACTAATTTTGTTCTTTTTTCCAGGTAATATTCTCCTTTTAAGATTTTTTTAAGTGAATCAAATGTTTCATTAACTTCAATTTCAGTTAAAAATCAACAGTACCCATATTGATTCCGAATATTGGTATTTCTTCAGTCATTTTAGTTTGTGTTCTTAAAAGTGTTCCGTCTCCACCGAGAATAATTGCCATATCACTTTTAAAAGTCTTGTATGGTTCGTGAGAGCAATTTAAATTCAATATTAAAGTTTAAATTTTTTTTTAACTGGTCCTTTAATTCAGGATGTTCTTTTTTTATGGTCGTGTTGATTATATTTTTTCAAATTAGGGTCTTTTTAAGCTTTTTCAAGCTTTCTGGCCAATGATCTTTCAATAACTACATCAATACCGTTATTTAAAAAGATAATCTATAATTTTTACAGAGAATAATATTGCATGATATTCATCTACACGGCTCACTACCCCAACTTCTCCGATAACATCACTTTCATTGTCATTTAAGATATCGATTATCTGTTTGTGGAGTATATTGTTATTAGCTGCAACAACAATTGTTCTTTCATAGATACTTAATTTATTGTCCAGCTTTTCACCGTATTTGTCGGTAATAATTCCCCCGGCTTCTTCAACAATCAATTTAGATGCTGCAATGTCTATTATTCTGCTGCCTCTCAAATCAAGAAATGCATCATATCTTCCACTGGCCACATATGAAAGTTCTAAAACAACAGAACCTAAAACACGCGTCTTGCATTATCAACTAATTTGGAAGCGGCTTTGGTTCCACTTTTAAAAAAACCTCCGAGGGACATGTCACTGATGTTTACAATGTTGGAAGGGTGTACTTCTTCATTATTTAACCAGCATCCTTTTCCTTTTTTCAGCTTCAAAGAAATTACCGTTTCCAAAGTTGCTGATAAAACCTAGTTCAACATCATTTAATGTAGCTAATCTGCCATCAGGAACATTTGCAACTGCTATTGAAATTCCATAAGCAGGTATTTCTTTAATTGCATTGCTTGTACCGTCAATCGGATCTATTAAGAAGATGAATTTAGGTTTTTGCTCCGGAGTTAAATCAGTTCTTCTAAGTTCCTGAGTTATAACAACACTTTCTTTTTTTTTCCATGTCCAACTTTCAGCTCTCCAATTTCTTCACTGATGATATAGGAGGTTATAGGAGCGTTTTTTAAAATATTAATTACCTGATCTTCAGCTATAACATCAATATATGATGTTGGGGTGCCGTCAGCCCCCATTTTAACTTTTCTCCAGATTCAGGTTTTCCAACATATGGTCTAATAGCTCTGCCTACTTCTTTTATAATTTCGTAACAAAGATCTGTAGCTATTTTTTATCTTTTGCGTCCATATTTTATCCCTCAATTATTTCATCATTTAAATAAACAACTGAAGCTACAACTGAAGCTATATTTTCAACAGTTGTGCTGGCTGACTCAATTATAATCTCTTTAATTTCCACTTCACGTTTTTCCATCATGTAATTTACCATAAAGTTAGCTTCTTCGATTAAATCATCTTTGTCTTTGTTTGTTCCAGTTGTTTCAACTACGCAGCCTAATTTTTCTCCAATAGCTACTGCAACAACTGCAGTTATTGTATCTCCAGGTTTACTTGAGGTAACTGAAGAAAGCACACAATTAACCATAGCTCCGGCTTTGAGTTTTGGCAATTTTTTAACTCTGGTATTTTTTCAAGCATACTTGATACTTTAATTAAATTGACATCTCCTATTCCGGCATCAGTTAATGCATTGTCAAATGCATTTAACCTTGTCGGACCCTCATCTTTTCCTGATACAATAGCTATTTTCATTTTCATCACTTTGTTTTAAAATTTGTAATTTCTATTTAATATTTATTATTGAAGTCCCGGTTGTTAAAACGAATAATTTATATAAAATGTTGGATAGAATTATTATTAATCTAAAATAATTCTTATTATAGATTACTTATTTAAATCTATTTTTTTAATTTATGGAGGAAAATTAATGTCAACAAAAGTTGTAGAGATTAAAACATTAAAAGTTGGTAAATATATCGTATTAGGTGGGGAAGCATCTAAAATCACAAGTTTAACTACTTCATCCCCTGGTAAACATGGTGCTGCTAAAGCTAGATTAGAAGCTGTAGGTATTTTCGATAACCAAAAAGAAGTATTGTAAAACCTGTAGATACTAAAGTAGATATTCCAATTATCGATAAAAGGGTTGGTCAGGTATTATCTATCCAAGGTAACAATGTTCAATTAATGGATATGGAAAATTACGACACTTTTAGATTTACCTATGCCTGAAGAATTAAAAAAGATCAAATTACTGAAGGTATTGAAGTAGATTACATCGTAGCTTTAGGAAATATGAAAATTATGAGAACTAAATAATTTTATTTAGTTCTTTTGATTTATTATGCTTTTTAAACACATATGAGCCATGGAAATTTGCTTTTTCCCAGGAAGAAACGGATTTTTTAACAACCTTGAAGAAGGTGCTTGGGGAATAATTGGTGTTCCGTTTGACAGTACGACATCTTATCATCCGGGTTCACGTTTTGGACCTATAGTAGTTAGAGAAGCTTCCTATGGGTTTGAAAAATATAATACTATTTTTAATACACAATTGGACAATATTTTTACGATTTCGAGACGTAAATGTTGTTTTTTTGGAAACTGTAAAAAACATGTGACATAATTGAAGATACTGTTAACGAACTGTCTGATTTAAAAATCAAACCATTGACTGGGGAGAACATAGTTTAACTATTGGTGTTCTTAATTCATTAACTGAAAAATATGATGATTTGACTGTTGTCCATTTAGATGCTCATAGGGGGATCTGGCAGATACTTTTTATTGAGAGGAATATTCTCATGCCAGTGTTATGAAAAGGGTTCATGAAATGAGCATTAAGGAATTGATTCAGATAGGTATCAGGTCAGCTTCAAAGGAAGAGGAGAATTTTTGTTGAAAATCACTCTAACATTATGACATTTAAAAGTAATGAAGTATTCAGTCATCTTGATAATATAGAATATTATTTAAGTGCTGTGGACACTCCAATTTATCTCTATCGATATGGATGTTTTTTGACCCCGTCTGTTGCTCCAACTGTTGGCAATCCAACTCCCGGTGGAATATTATATGATCATATAGAAGCAATACTCAAAACTTTATCTTTAAAAATGTTGTTGGTATGGATGTTGTTAAAACAGCTGGTGACAGATTAGGGGGATATTACTGCAGTTCTGGCTTCAAAAAAATTTTATTTTTTTATCATTATTGTGATAACTTGTTTTTATTTTTAATCTGATTTGACTTTTTATTATTTTATTCATCATCCTTTTTAGAATTTTTAGTTGATTATCTGCTTTTTTTAAAAAATTAATATGGAATTATTTAAATATTAGCTTAAAGTAAAATTAAAATATTAATAATTAATTAATTAGGAGCAAAAATTATGAATAGTAGAACAATTGAACTTTCTGGTCATGTTATTGATTCATTAACTTTTACCAAAAAGCTCTGGATATTATCATGGATAAAGGTGGAGATTTTGATTTTCTTAGGAATTTGATGTAGGTAAAAAGAAAAACTGATACTAGTAAGGTTAAGATGGCTGTTTATGCAGAGTCTATCGACCTTTAAATTCTATTTTAGATGAATTGTCAGTATTAGGTGCATCAATATCTGAATTAAAAGAGGTTGAATTAGTTGCATCTTCAAAAGATAAAGTTGCTCCGGAAGGTTTTTTATTCTACTTCAAATCATACAACTCATATTCTCTATAAAGGTAATTGGATAGTTGTTGAAAACATTGAGATGGATTGTTTAATCTGTGTTGATGAAAAAAGAATTCTCGTGCATCAGTTAAAACCGATAGCAGAGATTAAGGCAGGAGACATGATTGTTGTTGGTCGTGATGGAATAAAAGTTACACCACCTCAAAGGTCCAGAGAAAAAGCGGAACTTTTGAATTTATGAACAGTGATGTTTCTTCTGAAAAACCATTGATGAATTTAATCAGGGGAATTGCAAAGGAAATTAAAGAAATCAAAAGTAAAAGGCGGTAAAATAGCTATTGTTGGGGGTCCAAGCTATTGTACATACAGGATCAGGTAAATATCTGGCGGCTTTAATTAGGGAAGGATATATTGATTCTCTTCTTGCAGGTAATGCACTGGCTACTCACGATATTGAAAGCAATATTTTTTGGAACTTCCCTGGGTATTGAAGTGGAAACAGGAGAAATTATAGCTCATGGGCATACTCATCATATGAGGGGCTATTAATAAAATTAACCGTTCAGGATCAATTAAACAGGCTGTTGAAGATGGCACATTAACTGGCGAATCATGTATGAATGTATTAAAAAAGGATATTCCGGATGTTTTAGCAGGTTCTATTCGTGATGACGGTCCTCTGCCTGATGTAATAACCGACACTGCCGAGTCACAAAATTAATGCGTAAACAGGCTCAGGAAGTGGATATGGTAATTATGATAGCTACCATGTTGCATTCAATAGCTATGGGTAATTTACTTCCTTCAAAAGTTAAAAGCATATCTGTGTAGATATTAATCCGGCTACTGTTACCAAATTATCTGACAGGGGAAGTGCTCAGGTAGTTAGTATTGTAACAGATATAGGTACATTTTACCTCTTTTATATGAATCCTACATGAAAGTGATTAGATGCAATTCAGTGCATATATGTTAGATGTTATAACTGATTCAATTTATCCTGCACGTATTTCAGTTGAAGACATGGATTTTTTAAAGAGATACTTCCTATTGTCATTAATGATGACAGTGAATTGATATTCAGGGGATTATTCTTCCGATTTATTGATTCCCATATCCATGATTGGCAAAGTACAATGTTACTCCTGCACAGTTTGCAAAACTGGCTGTAAGGTTCGGTACTACTTCAGTTGTTTGTGATCCTCATGAAATAGCTAATGTTGCAGGTACTGACGGGATAGATTTCATGATTGAAAATTCAAAAATCTGTTCCTTTTAATTTTTTTTTTCAATTCCATCATGTGTTCCTGCAACCTGTTTTTGAAACATCAGGAGCTATTTTGGACAGTGAAACTATCGGAGAACTTCTTAAAAAAGATGAAGCTGTTGCACTTGGTGAAATGATGAATTTTTCCAGGTGTGATAAATGGGGATGGGGAAGTTTTGGCCAAACTGGAAAAGGCAAAAAGAACTTGGAAAACCTATAGACGGTCATGCGCCTCTGCTTTCTGGAAAAGATTTGGATAAATATATTGGTGAACATATCTCTACTGACCATGAATGCAGCAATTTTGCAGAAGCTATTGAGAAAAAAAGAAAAAGGCATGAAAATAATGGTTCGTGAAGGGTCTTCTGCTAAAAATATGGAAGCTCTTTTTTGATTTTAGCGACAGATTAGAATACTGGAAAAATCACGAAAGTTTTTTGGAAAAATGCCCAATGAAGTTCTGGAAAAAAAAGAATACATCTGCCTATTTTTGATTTTATAGTAAGTGATGACAAACACACCACTGACTTAATTAAAGGTCATTTAAATGAATCCATTAAAAAGCCATTGATTTGGAAGTCAGCCCTATAAGTGCAATTGAAATGGTTACAGTTAATCCGTCAACACATTATAATTTAAATACTGGTGCTATTGTAAAAGGAATGCAGGCAGATTATGTTATTGTAGACAATCTGAATGATTTAAATATTTTAAAGACATATGTTGCAGGCAAATGTGTTTTTGATGGTAAAGATGTTTTATTTTGATGTGAATGAAACAGAATTCAAAAAATACTTTTTGATGTTTCCAAAAAAAAGTCTGAGGATTTTGAAATTTCCTGTGATAAGTCATCAGTTGATGTTAATGTAATCAGATGTTTCAATGGTGAATTAATAACTGAAGCTGAAAGTGCAACATTAAAAACTAAAAAATGGTTTTATTGAAGCTGATTTGAAGAGGATATTTTTAAAAATAGCTGTTGTTGAGCGTTATGGTGGAAATTCAATAGCCAACGGATTTATAACAGGATTCAATCTTAAAAAAAGGCAATAGCTTCTTCTGTAGCTCATGATTCCCATAATATTGTAGTTGTAGGAACAAATAGTGAAGATATGGCAAATGCAGTTAACTGTTTGATAGATAATGAAGGCGGTTTTTGCTATTGTTGACGGTGATTTTGAAGATTCTTTTGGCATTGCCTATTGCAGGATTGATGACCAATGAAGACAGCTATGAAGTAGCTGAAAAATTAGAGAATTTGCAAAAAACAGCTGCTGATTTCGGGTGCAAACTGGATTCTCCGTTTATGACTATGTCATTTATGGCTCTTTTAGTAATTCCAGCTATCAAAATATCTGATAAAGGTTTATTTGACTGTATAAACTTTGAATTTATTGATGTAATTAAAATTAGGGGAATACCCTTTTTTTTTATTAATTCTTTTTTTATTTCATGGATTGCTTTTTGTTCTTCTTTTGATCCGACTTTATTGATTACTCTTTTTTTGCTTCCCTAAATCTTCCAAGATAATATTCTTTTTGTTCATCACCAACCCATATCTATTCTTGTAAAATTAACTAAAGTTTCTATAAGCAGCCCCATGGCACGGTTGATAGCTTTATATTTTTATTGATTACAAGTGATGTAACTTTGGCTTTATAACAATAGCTTTTGAGTTACTTTTTAATCGGATCGCTTCTTTTTAACAGCTTCTATTAAGTCAGTAACTTCACATTTGAAATAGCTTTCAATATTTTTAATGGAATTGTTTTCATCAAAATAATTTTCTGGAAGGTTATCAATTGTTGAAAGGGGTGAAAAGTTGTGGATTTTCAGTAATATTTTAGTAAATTCCTTTTGAAAAATAATGTTTTTCTAAAGTGGTGCTTTCTTTGAATATACGACATATTATGCTGTCTTTGCCGGTACAGATAACTCCAATTGGGGCGGCATTTCTTTTGCCCTCAGGGCTTATTGTAGTTATTATTGTTTCGTATTGTCTTCCTTTTTCCATTCCAACTAAAGATAAATTTATTTCCATATTTATAAGTTTAATAATATTTTACTTAATTAAAGTATCGATTTTTTAAAAAACATTTTTTTTTTATATGTTAATAAACAATATTATAAGTATTATATATTAATTTTAAGGAGTTTAAGCAATGAACTATAAAATGTATGATGAAATGATGGAGCAACCTGATTCACTTAGAAAGACATTTGCAAGTGAAATGTCTAAAATGGACAGTGTTTCAGAAGCTGTATCAAAAGCAGATAAAATTTATTTAATTGGTTGTGGTAGTTCTATTTCTACATGTTACAGTGTTAGGGATGCATTAAGAATGTCCTGTGACATGAGTGTAGAAGTATTTACCGGCTATGAGTTTTATTACAATAAAAATTAATCAACGGGGAAAATTCAGTAGCTATTTTCACATCACAATCCGGTGAAACTGCAGATACTTTGGCATCTCTTAAAAGAGCTAATGAATATGGAATTCAGACTGTTTTCAATTTCTAATGAACCTGATAGTTCAATGATAAAAAGAAGCTAAAAACTCCAATTATAACACAATGTGAAAGGGAAACAGCAATTCTTGGAACTAAAACATATGTAACTCAATTGGCTTGTCTTTATCAGATTTTATTTAAAGGGTCTGATTATGATAAGGCAGATGAACTGTTAGGTGATTTGAAACGCATTCAGATATTATTGGGGAATTGTTAAAAACAACTGAAGAAGATAATAAAAAATTAGCTGAAGAGTTTAAAGATGAAGATATATTCTACTGTTTAGGTAGCGGACCTAACTTTGGTCTTTCTTTTTTAAATTAGCTATGACTATGCTTATGGAAGGAGCAATTAAACATGCATGTCCTCTTTATTCTGCGGAATTTAGGCACGGTTTAATAGAACGTGCAGAAAAAGATGTTCCGATTATTTTTCTGCATTCAGGTTTTGAATCAGATGAAATAACTGACAAAGCTATTGATTTTTCTAAAAATTTAGAATTAAAATCTATTGTTTATAATTTGGAAGATTATGCAGACATCAATCCGTTATTATCTCCATTAATATTTGTAGTTCCTTTGGAATGGTTTGTTTATTATTTTTGGCCACATTTTAATGGTGAAGACCCTGGTGCTACAAGACACATAGGAAAAGTCAGATATTAATTTTTTTTAATTTAAAAAAGAAAGTTGTAGAAAATTTATTCTACATTAATTTTATTTTTTGGTGTTTTTAATTTAGGAATAGTTATTAAAACTGTTCCGTTGTTGAATTTTGCACTGATTTTATCAATTTCAATATTGTTGCTGAATCTGATGCTTTTGCTGCATCTTCCTTTGTTTTATATCTGAAATTAAAACAGTTTTATCTTCTTCTTCAATTTCTTCAATATATGGTTTGAAAGTAGCTACAATTGAAATGTCTTTGTCTCCAGCTTCAATATCAATTTCTTCTTTTTTCAATACCTGAACATCTACTTTCAAGTAGTATTTTCTTCAGTTTCTATTAAATCAACATCTAAGCTGTGGATGGTTTGCTTTTTTATAATCATCAATTTTTCTGATCAATTATTTTTGAATTGATTTAATACCTTCTTGAAGATCATCAAAGCCTCTGGATAAATCTTCTGTCATTTTTCCAGCCATATTTTTGTCTGTTCCCTTTTTTCGTTTAATTTTTCCTTGCGGTAATTGATTTTTTCTTCAGCCTTTTTTTTTTTTTTCTTTTGTTCGTCAATTTTTTTTCTTCAGCTTTTTCTTTGCCTTCGCTAATTTTGGTTTCGATTATATCTTTCTCTACCATATTTGTGACTCCATTATGTTTAATTAAATTTAATTGTTATTATGGACTTTTAATATATAAAGGTATCTTTTAATATTCCTCTTCTTCATTTCTTTCTATTTTTTTAACAGAGTCTAAAACTTTATTTATTTTATCAATTTTCTCCTTCAATAGCTGATATGAAAATGGAGTTATCTAAATTCATCAACATACTGTTCCACATAGCTGGTGTCTTCAATAAGATCCATTTTATTAAATAGGTAGATTACAGGAATGTTGTCAAATATTTTTCAATCTGTTTTAATAAATTGTACTGACTTTCAGACCGAATCACCCAGGTTTCAGATGCATCGAAAATAAATAAAATAGCATCTGCCAAATGTTCCAAAGCTACTATTGCATTTAATTCAATATCATTCATTTCTAAAACCGGTCTGTCTAAAAGTCCTGGAGTGTCAATAATTTGAATACTTTTCAATGTCTTTCCACATGTCCTATTTGAATACCTTTAGTTGTAAAAGGATAATTGGCTATTTGGGGATCTGCTCCAGAAATCTGATTAAGAAGTGTGGATTTTCCTACATTTGGAAATCCTGCTATTACAATTGTTGTTGCATTGAAGTCAATTGTAGGCATATTTCTTAAATTAGCTTTTGCAAAATCAAAAGGAAATCCAAATCCTTTTTGATTTTGTTTACAACAGATACAATTCTACCATATGCTTGTTTTTTGAAGGGTAGTTGCTTTTTCTGATGGATTTTTTTCTGATTTTGCTCCCATATTCTTTTTCAAGTTGTGAAATACCATAAGCCCAGTTAAGCCCTCAAGAGCCTGTTTCATATCATCTACACCAACAGTAATGTCAATGTAATCCTGATAGAATGGGGGAAGGTCTTCTATATCTGGAACACTATCTAAAATGGATTTTTAATTTGTCTTTGATTACCTGACAAAAGTTATAACTCTTCTTTCTTCAATTCTTTTTTTCCTTTAAGATGTTTAGGTATTTTTTTTGTGTTCTCATTAAATCTGCCTGTTTTTTCCCTCTGCTAAATCCTTTGTCAAGTAATTCATCAGGGTAGGTATTGTAGGTATCATCATTGTTATCACTTTAAATATCAGTTACTTATACTGCTTCTCTTTCAATATTTATATAATATTCTTTAGCTAGGATGCTTAATTAAATTTATGGGTAATGTTTAATTAAAGTTGTTTCAATATTATTTATAAGATATTAGTTTAAACATACATAAAATAATTTGTTAATGCTGTTTTACAACCGTTAATGTTTTTGGACTTTTTTAAGAGAATCTTTTACATTTAATTTATTTTAATTAAGGAGGATAAAATTGAAAGAATATTATCAAATTGAAGATTTACCAATTGAATTAAAAATGAACTTAAAGACAATGCTTCTTTTTTTGATAATTTTGAGGGTAAATCATTAGATGAACAACAAAAATTGCCTGTATTTTGAATGATTGTGATTTGGAAATTATTGCAGGTGCAGGAACTGGTAAAACTCATACATTACTTGCTAAAGCAGAATATTTAATTGAAAAGAAGAATATTTCTCCGGATGATATTTTATTTTTATCATTTTCAAAATCTTGTGTAGAAGAATTAATTGAAAAATTAAATTATGATGTTCCTACAAGTACAATTCATTCTTTTGGTCTGTCGTTAATCAATGAATATAGAGATAAAAAAAGTATATGATGGTAAGGGTTTTAAAAAGATTTTTGAGGGAGTATTTAAAAACAGCATCAGATAAACAAATAGATGATATAACAACTTATTGTGAAAATAATCTTAACTCTAATGATATGATTAAATTAATAGAGTTGGATCAGGAAATTGAAAAATTTAATCATTTAATTTCAAAATCGAATATTTCTTCAAGAATTAAAAGTTTCATTGATTTATTTAAAAGGTAAAAAGGATATGTTGCTTCAGATTTTAAAAAGATTAAATCTAAATGTAAACATGACTTTTGAAACTAATAGTGGAGGATATTATACTAATAAAAATTATTTAAATAATATGGCTTTTTATTCAGATAGTTGAACCAGTCTTTTAGGTTTTATGAGGGTTATCTTTTTTAAAAATCACTTAATTGACTTTAATGACATGATTAACAAAGCAATTGACTTGGTTGAAAATGAAGGAAATATTTAATAATTTTTAAATATATTTTTGTTGATGAATATCAGGATATATCTTATAAAAATTTTCAGTTTATAAAAACTCTCAAACAAGCTTTGTAATGCTCATTTGGTTGTTGTTGGAGATGATTGGCAATCGATTTATGGTTTCAGAGATGGTGATATTACTCTGTTTAATGATTTTTGTGATTATTTCCCAAAATGCAAATAGGGTTTTCATTGAAAAAACTTACAGAAATCCTCAGGGAATTAATTGACATTGCAGGTAATTTTATAATGAAAAATGAGTCACAATTTAAAAAAATCATTAAAAATCAGATAAATCTATTGAAAAACCTGTAAAAATAATTTTTTGATAGTGATTCAGATTCAATTTATAATCTCATTTATAATTTATCAAAGGATAATGAAAAGATATTCATTTTAGGCAGGTATAATGGGGATATTGATAAGTTTATATTTGATACTGAGTTAGTTAAAAAATCAAAAGGTAGATATAAACAAATAACAAATGATTATGAAAGTATAAAGAATGTGGAATATCGTACAATTCATAAAGCAAAAGGTCTTGAAGCAGATTATGTAGTTTTTAATCAATGTTTTTAATCGGGATTGGGGATTTCCTAATAAATTTTATCCACCATATTTCGTGAATTTAATTCATGATTGGGATTATGATAAAAATTGGAAGAAGAACGTAGATTGTTTTATGTTGCTATTACTCGTGCTAAAAAAGAGTTTATATATTTACAGAAGATTATAAGCAATCTGAATATATTGATGAATTAATAGATGAAAATAATTTAGAATTAATTTATAGTGATGATTTTAACAGATTCAAGGAATTTGACAGTGTAGAAGATGAAAATGTTAAAACTAAGTTCATTGATTTAAATGATTTTGATAATTCTAGAGGTATTGAAATTAAAGCTAATCAGAAGGATTTTGGAAATAAGCTCCTTAAATCAAGAAAGTATGATGAAGCAGAGGATTTTTTATAAAAATTAATAACAAATATGTATTTTTTTTTAAATGATTATTATCCGTATAGAAAATTAGTTGAAGTATATTATAAGAAAAGAGATAATTTGAATGTTATAAAACACAGTTGAAGAATTTTTTAAAAGTGGACGATTTTGTAATGAATCACAGGTATTGTGGTTTGAATCAAAATATAAAAAAGCATGTAAGTACTCTGGATATAGTTTTTCTAATTTTGACGTATGTTTGGATTATTTTAATGAACATGGCCTTAAAAATAAAGACAAACAAAATGAACCTGTTCCAATTGCAGCAAGAATTCAAAGTGGTGGAGGAAAGGTAAAATTATTTCTCAGGAGGCACATAATATAAAATCTGAATATCATGAATTAAGCCTTAAATATAAATCTGCCAGATCTAGTAAAAAGCATTGTATTTTTTTTTTCGAACAATTGTGGGATAGAAAAGAGTTTACAAAAAATTTAACTGCATATAAGAGATTATGTTCATTATATTATGATACGCAACAATACGAAAAGGTAATAGAAGTTGCAAATGAATATTTTTTGATAGTGATGCTCGTAAAAAACTAAATCAAGTCCGGCCTGGTTTAATAAAAAAAATTGCTGAAGCTAGTAAAAATTAGATAAATCTCCAATAAACGAATCATTAAACCCTATTAAAACAACTAACTTATCAAATGATGAATTATTATTTAAATATGCTGATTTATATGAAAAAGGATTATTAACTAAATATGAATTTGATAGAAAGAAAAAAGGAATTATTATTTAATGATGATTAATGGGATATTTTCAGAAATTTAGTGAAAATCCCATTTGTCACCACTATAAGTAATGTTACTTTATTATTTAAATATTTGTCCCTGGAATGTGTATACATCGCAGCTTTCGTCTAAATAGCTGTCTGCACTAATTCCGGCTTTCATGCAGGTATGTTCTAAAAAAGTTTCTACATCAAAGTTATTTTCAGTTGCTACTTGAGGAAGCAGCAATCCTTTCGAATATCCTTTTTTAATCATTAATCCGTCTTGGCCGATTTTGATATTGGTGAGATATTCGTTTGGATGTGCAATTTCCATTAATTGGGGCTTTGTTAAAACTGTAACCTCAAATTCCAGATTATTGTATTCTTCAAAGAATTACCTGAGGGAATCTCGGATCTTCAGATGCTGCTGCAATTGCTACGCTGATTGTTGCCTGAATTGCACTTTCAATAGGTTCAGGATATCCGATACATCCTCTTAACTGATTATTTTTTGTTTAAAGTTACAAAAACACCTAATTTTTCTTTAAGTTCTTCAGGACAGTCTTCAGGAACAAGAATTTGTTCACCGGTTTCAAGATAAGTTTTTACTGCTTTTTAGCTATGTTTAACAAATATTCTCCATGTTCTTGGCTTATCATTTTTATTACACCTCTTTATTAGCTACTTCCACCAACTAAAGCATTTAAAATTCTTGTATGTGGTCCACCATCACCTACTGGTGCAGTCTGACCGTCTTTTTCCACAGAATCCAACACTTAGTTCAAAGTCATTGCCGATAGCGTCAACATTTTTTAGGGTTTCTAATATATTTCCTGATAATGAAACGTCTCCTTAACGGAGTGGTTTATTTCTCCGTTTTCTATTTTAAATCCTTCTGCAGCATTGAACTGGAATATTCCTTTTCCGGTATCAACTTGTCCGCCTCTTGAGCCTTTAAAGATAAATTCCGTCAGGAATATCTTCTATCAGCTCTTCAAAAGACATCTCTCAGGTTTTTAAGTAAGTGTTACTCATTCTTACAATTGGTTTGTCAGCTATTATTGATCTTGCATTTCCGGAAGATTCCATATTTAATTTTGATGCGGTTTCTCTTGAATTTAAAAGAGATATTAATTTACCGTCTTTTTACTAGCTGATTAGGTTTGGTTTTTAACTCCTTCCACATCATAAGGATAATATCCGAATCCGTCTTTTAAGCTTGCATCATCGTAAATATTAACTATATCTGAACCTATTTTGCTTCCTAATTTATCTTTAAGAATTGAATCATTTTGCAAAATCAGATCCCCTTCTACTGCATGACCTAATGCTTCGTGAACAAATACTCCAGTTAAGTTAGGATCAGCAATAATTGGAAATTTCCTGAAGGTGCACTTTCAGCTTTCAGTAATCTTACAGCCTTTTCACCTATTTTTCTTCCAAAAGCTTCAATGTCTTCGTCACTTATAGCTTCAAAATCCTTTTACTCCTCAATGCTGTTGTGTCCGATTTGCATCATGGTTTCGTCACTTGCAGCTGCATTTAAAAACATAGCTTCTCTGTTTATGTTCATTTCAATATTTGTACCTTCACTGCTTAGAATAACTTCATGGCTTTGTGAATCTGAATAGGAAACAAAGTTGTACTGGTTACTTCTTTTAAACTGGCAGCTTTGCTGGCTTCAGACATTATTTCTTTTTTTTCTTCTATTGAAACATCACTGAAAGGTATTTTAACATCAGTAGATACTTTGTCCTGGATTATGTCTGCTTTTGAATAATGATTCATCTCCTTTAAAGGAATTTGATATTTTTATAGATGTTTGTGCTATTTCATCTAATTTGGATAAATCATTTGTATAAGCAAATCCCCATGCGCCATTATTTAAAACTCTTATTCTTATGCCCTAATGAGGTTTCCTGTGTTGATTTCACCTGTACTTCCCCATCTTTCATAATTATGGAGGTGTTATTTCCATTTCCTGCTCTGATATCTACATAATCTACTTTGGAAATGGTTTTGTCAATGACTTTTCAAATAAATCAAGATTTTCTTTCATTGTTTCATATCCATAATAATATATTTGTTATCTATTTTTTAGAGTTTAACTTTAATATATGTGTTGTAATAAAAGACTCTTTCAAAAAAACTTTGTTGATTTCAAAATCGTTTTTCGATTTTGGTTCCAAATTAGATCTCTGCGATATATTCGTTTTAAAACTCCTCGTTTGGTCTTGAATGTTCGTTTTCTGGATTTTGGCATTGTTTTTTGAAAGGCATTTTTCAATTTTGTTGCTTTGTCTTTTCAATTTTATTATCTTTTAAGTGATAAATGAAGCTTTTTTATATCTTGGAGCTATTGATTTTTCTAATTATTTTATAAATAACTGGATGAAAATCATCATTACGATAAATTAATGATTGTACTTCATTTTTTTAAATTCATCATAGTCATTTAAATCGAATAAATCTTTAATCATTTTTAGTTGTTTGTGGCATTCTTGATATTCTTCGTCTGAAAGATGAAATTTATCTTTAAAGTCTTTTAATTGTTTGTTTAAACTTTTTTTAGTATGAAAAAATACATAAATTGGTGTTTAAAACCTAGTTTTGGGATAATTGAGGAATATTTTTTATCTAAATCTGTTGTGATTGCTTTTTTATTTTTATTTGCTGTAGATTCTCTTAAAAACTTTTCAACAGTCGTTTCATCCTCAGTATCGTAAATTGCATCGGCTACGATGCAATTTGAAATTGAATCAAGTAATGTGGGCGATATTTCCATCCTCTATTGATTTTTATCCATTCTACGTCAAAAGACATAATAGCGAGCAACGTCTAAATCAAAATTCTAAAATGTTTTCATTAACAAAAGCCAATTTTCAATTGTTTGGTGTGAAAACACTGATTCAAAAAACTTTTTTAAAGGATTTACAAACATTTTCAAACTTCCCAAATAATCTGAAATTAAATGTTCCGATTCACTTTTCAATTCGTTCGTAAAATTGCTTTTTTATCAACAAGACTTGTTAAATCAGTTTGAAATGTTTTTACTACAACGTTTACAAATATAACGTTGAACTTTCACCTTAGTTTACCTATTTCTTTAAATACTGAAGTTCTTTTGTAAAACCATATTTAACTACATTGCGAGTTTCACAATGAGGGGCATCTAGCTAAATTCATTTTAAAATAAAAGAACATCCTTTTTAAAACTTAAATCGAAAGATTTTAAAGCCTCCCTGGCAGGATTTAAAAATTTTCACAAAACAGGGTCTGAAAGGACAAATCCATCATTAGAATCGCAAAATATATATTGTTTAACATCTAAAATACTATTTGGAGTAATTGTTTTTTGGTTTGCATAATAAAAACTTTTACTCCAACTTTTTATTAAATTTAACTATTTTTTAAAACGGAATTAAAAATTCAAAACTAATTTTCCTCAAAAATTTCAAATCAACAAAGTTTTTGAAAGGAATCTTTTTAAATTTATTTTTATTATATTATTTATTATATTATTTATATAAAATATATAATAATTTTTGATGGGTCTATTATTCAAACTAAAAGCAATGTATAAAAATTATAAAAAAAGAAAATTAATAATGTTTAATGGCTAAACTACAGCATTATTCTATAAACAACTCATTATTCATACTAATCGGACGAGCTGAACCCAACAATCTATTTCGTTCTTTTAATTTCTTGCTTTCCAAAAAGTATCATATGGTTTAAATGATAATTTATTTTTATTTACGAATTTAACAAATCTTGGATTGTTTTCTAAAGCTTGTTGACCTAAAGATTCACTATAAATATTTCCTTCATTAGAACAATACTTTTT
>VOFJ01002115.1_pt1 | contig 29892 bp, 43 predicted proteins | sample 5384081 | NCBI WGS metagenome assembly VOFJ01 (sample SAMN12384729, study PRJNA508395) | human gut metagenome | isolation source: healthy gut I | host: Homo sapiens | reverse complement strand
GAAAAGCTGTTTGAACGGGATTACTGACAAAGGCATAGCTTTTTGTTCCGAGGGTAAAGAAACAAAAGTTAAGGAAGAAACCGTAACTACGGTACTTGTGAATGAAAACTGGTTTTTCGGATTATAAGACCGAAATTAACGGCGAAAATATTTCGTCCAAAAACATAGATAACAGAGATAAGGTTGCAATAATTGGAAGTTCTCTTGCTCTCAAACTGTTTTTTACAACAGATGCAGTCGGTAAAAAGATTTGCATTGACGGAAATCAATATACAATTTGCGGTGTGATATGCGAAAACGAAAGCTTAATAAATAAGTTTTCTGCTGATGACAAACAGAGGGTGTATGTTCCATATACAACAGCCGAAAATTATGGTGACAGAACGGTTGATATGATTGTTTACGATAACTCGGCGGTATATACGGGAGCAATTGTTGAGCAAATGGATTTGCCGCAGTATTATTCGGTTAATCTAAATGGGAAAAATCAAACGCTCTCGTCATTTGAACATATTTTATACCTTGCAATATTTATCGGATTTAGCATTATTGCATTGAAGTTGTGGTATAGGTTCAGTAGAAAATTTTTTTGAGGAGATAAAAAGAAAATCTCAAATTAAACTACTTTCTGAAATCGCTAAAAAATATTCCGCTAAAATATGTTGCACTTGTGCTTGTTTTTGCAGGAATACCTGCCGTGCTTTTGATTGTGTTTAATATTTGTGATTTCAGCATTTTTATCCCCTCAAAATATATACCGAATGATAACATTTTCGACATTTCAAATTACCTGAATGTGCTTGTCGATAATGCACAAACACTGAACTCTCAAAGTCTAACAGGAAATCAAATGCTTGTAAATCTGTTCTCAAGAACATTTACAGCGTCACTGTGGCTGACAATAATATTTTTGATTAGCTGGAATTTTGTTATATGTTACTTTTTGTTAGACTATAGAATTAAAACTAAAAAATAAAGCGAATTTAAAATTATAGTATTGGAGAATATAAGTATGATTAACCGAATAAATAAGATAAAAAGTAAAAATCCTAAACTAAGGAAAATTTTTAATATTATTTTCAGTTTATTTAATGAAGTATTGATATTGAGTTACATAGCTATGATTGTATTAGCCTTACTTATGATTATTGTGCCGACAGCAATTGTATTTTTGGCAAAGCCCTGAGGATGTTAGAGTTTGGATTGCATCAATAGTAGGTGGAATTCTTTCCGTAGTTGTTGTCCCAATATTTATTAATTATATAACAGATAAACGAAAAACAGAGGATGAGCTAAGAAAAAACGCTTTTTGAGGAAAATAAAGCTTTATATGCAAAAGCTTAGCAATATATTAGTTGAATTATTAGTAAATGAAAGTTCTATTCATAAAGAGAATACAAACAGTAACATTAAAGCTGAAAAATCCTTAAATGTTGTAAGTCCTTTAAAAAGATTTTTTTTTGAAAGACAATTATTCTGAACTTGCAAATACAATTTCGATAAGTTTAATTTGGGATATTGTTGAAGTTTGTCAGGAATGTTCAAATTCTGTAACTGCTTATGATAATATACGAGTGAAAACTGAGAAGTGCTTCCGTAATATAAGAAAAAAAAAAATAGGGGTCAAAGGCAAGTTTTATGTTAATAACTATATAATTAATGAATTTTGTGATAGCAAGAAGGATAAAGACATTTAATAGCGTGTGATAGAATACCGACAAGTAATAGCTTTCTATACTTGTCGGTATTTTTATGCCCTTTTTACAAAAATGGAAGGGCATGATGAAATATAGAAACAGAGGTCCTCCAAACAACCTGAATTACTAAAAGATTCAGATTGATTGGAGGAAAAATTAATGGACAAACGTCCTAAGAGAAGAAAAAGACAAGTATAATCCTTATACCTTTATGCTCAGAAAAAGGAAAATACTATGTTTATTTTGTTGATGTTAATAACCGCATTCAAATGGTTGAAGTTTCAAAGAGCGTATTTGAAACTTTCAATATATTTGAACTTGAAGATATTTCCCAAATGAATGAGTACGACAGACATTTGGAACACTCCGAAGCATATGAACATACTTTGCATAAAAAAGAAAGATTCAAGGGAATGGTCGTTAGAAGAATACTTTGAAAATGTTCAGATTACAGAAAATTTGCATATGGCAATAAGCAAATTACCCGAGGTGCAGAAACGCAGGCTGAACAAGTATTATTTTGAAGAAAAAACTTTTGATAAAATAGCACTTGAAGAAGGCTGTACTTATCAATGTGTGCAAAGATCGGTGTATCGTGCAGTAGAAAAAAATCAAAAATATTTTAAAAAATTTATAAATTATGGGTGTGTTTTAGCTTTTAAGTGAGGAAACAGGTGAAAGGGATTATTTCTCTTTTGCCTGTTTCCTCATACTCGCCAAAAAAATAGAGCAGGCATTGTTCTTTGAAAATAAAATATCAGCACATCAGATACATTCCTTCTGCTGTTCGAGCGGACAAGCTAAATGAGCGAACTTCTATACAGAACTTCAGGACTCAGACATTGAAAGGCAAATTCAATGAGGGCGATGACAGGCAGATGGTATAATGATACTTCCGTCAAGTCAAAAGTCGAGCGTGATAAAACCGTCGTAACCAAAGATGGCGGCTGTGGGAGATCCTCACGGTGGTGAAATTCCAATGGAGCTATATGCAATAGCCGTCTGATGTGTTCCTTGTTGCAGGGCATCGAGGATAAATAGCGACAACAGGATAGCGTGAAAATTAGAGCTACCCAAAACGATTGATATTATCCCGACAGCAGAAGATTTTTTTGTTTTTTGCTGTCGGGGTATTTAGAAGAAAATTACTGAAAGAAGGTGTTAAAATGTTAGGATTTATGATTGGTCTTTTGTCGGTGCTTTTTATCGGCGTATGTGTTATGTGTTTTTTGCAATTCAGCAGCAAAGGCAGATGAGTATATGGAAGAACATATTAATGATGAAAATAAAAAAATAGGGAACAGGTGATAATTTGAACGAAAACTATATAAATGAAAATAAAATTGATTCTGAACACAAAATAGAATCTGTTATAAACGACTGTAAGGTCACAATTTACTTTTCTAAAAAACAGAAATAACCATGTTGAAAGGAATATTCTCGAAAATCTTTTGGATACATTTGAGAACAGAATGAAATCTCAGATTGGATGCTGAATTTCTTTCAATTTAATTTTGATTTCGCTGGATATTATAAAAAATTATGTAGTATTGTTGGTTTGCAAAAAAAATCGTATGAAAGGGTGATGAAATGAAAAGAGTATATTGCTTGTACAGAGTATCAACCAAAGGTCAGGTTGATAAAGATGATATTCCAATGCAGAAAACCTCGTGCAGAGAATTTGCAGAACGTAACGGTTGGACCATTCTGAAAGAGTTTCAGGAGAAAGGCGTGTCGGGATTCAAGGTTTCGGCAAGCGACCGAGATGTTTCAGGATTTGAAAGCCGCCGCAGAAAAGAAAGAATTCGATGTACTACTTGTCTTTATGTTTGACAGAATAGGCAGAATTGATGACGAAACCCCATTTGTCGTCGAATGGTTTATCAAACATGGTATAGAGATCTGGAGCGTTAATGAGGGCGAACAGCGTATGGATAATCATGTGGACAAGCTTATGAATTACATACGATTTTGGCAAGCCAACGGTCAGAGTCAGAAAACGTCAGCACGTGTTAAAACTCGCCTTAACCAAATGACATTGGACGGCAAATTTACCGGAGGTGTTGCACCATTCGGTTACAAACTTATAAAAAGCGGTGAAGTCAATAAAAAGGGAAAAGAACTTATGGACATAGTCGTTGACGATGATGAAGCTCCGATAGTCAAGAAGATATTTTGAGATGACAGTTAGAGGGGTTACGGCTCATATATCGAATGGCTGACTATCTGAACAGTCACGGAATCAGAACCCATAATAACAGTAAATTCCAATGTAATACAGTTAATCGTATTCTAAAGAACAGGCTGTACTGCGGTTATCTTGTGTCAGGCGGTGTTGAATCACCGTATATTGAAAGACTTCATATCATTGATGAAAATATCTTCGACCAAGCTCAATTTATACTGAAACAACGCTCATCAAAGAATGAGGAAAAGCAACAGATAGCAAGGACTACCAAAGGCAGTACATTGCTGTCAGGGAATATATACTGTGCTCACTGCGGTCAGAAAATGGTATCAACAAGCTATATCGACAGATACGACAGGGCAGACGGAAGTCAGTACAGAGTTCGCAGACAGAGGTATATATGTACCAATAAAGCGATGAAAAAGAGGTGCATGTGACGGACAGTCGGCTTATGTGGCACACAGAATTGACGGTGTCGTGCTTGCAACATTAAGAGATTATCTCGCCAAAATCAAATCAACACCAAAAAGATATAGCACTGGAAAAACGCTACAAATCCGAAATATCGGAGTATAGGAGAAAACAGACAAAGCTTGAAAAAGAAATTGAAAAAGCTTAAAAGACAGGTGGTTGAATTGTCCGCCGAAATAGGACGCTCTTTTTACTCGGCGAAAGCCGCTTCACTCCCGATATACTGTCCACTTCTATTGACAATACAAACGATTTGCTCCATAAAAAAGGAAATTGAATTAAATGATATAAAAGTTCAAGCTTGCCAATCAGCAAAATGCGATGGACAAGCTCGATTTTTATTACTCACAATTCAGAACTTGGGCTGATGAGTTTGATAACTCCACAATGGAACAGAAGAAAATGATAGCTTGTCAGCTCATAAGAGAAGTGAAAGTATCACGGGGATACGAATTAGAGATTGTTTTCGACCTTAATTATGAACAATTCCTATCTCTATAAAGCTTAATAGATTGAATTTGTAAACTCAGTCTGCTATAATAATTTTAGGTTAGAAGTGGGTGAATATATATGAGCGAAGAAAATAAGATACAAATTTTTGAAGATAAAAAGATTCGTACTGCGTGGAATGAGTCGGAAGAAGAATGGTATTTTTCCATAGTTGATGTAATTTCAGTTTCTGACTGACAGTAACGAACCTCGTCGTTACTGGAGCGATCTTAAGCGAAAGCTTAAAGCTGAAGGAGCAAACCAGTTGTACGAAAATATCGTACAACTGAAAATGTCATCTCCTAAGGATGGTAAAAAATTACAAAACAGATGTTGCAAATACAGAACAGCTTTTAAGATTAATACAGTCAATCCCGTCACCAAAAGCAGAACCTTTCAAAATGTGGCTTGCAGAAGTAGGTAGAGAGAGAATTGATGAAACCATAGACCCTGAACTTACCATAGAGAGAGCCCTTGAAACATATCTGAAAAAAGGGTATAGCAGGGAGTGGATAAATCAAAGACTTCAAGCTATACAGGTAAGAAAAAGAGCTTACTGATGAATGGGATTCTCGTGGCGTAAAGCAGGGTGTAGAATATGCAATTCTGACTGATGAAATCAAAAAGCTTGGTCAGGAATGACAACCCGCCAGTACAAAAATCTGAAGGGATTGAAAAAGGAAAACCTTCGTGATAACATGACCACGCTGGAGTTGGTGCTGAATATGTTGGCAGAAGCCACCACAACTGAGATTTCCAAAGAGAAAAATCCTCAATCTTTTTCTGAAAACAGAAGTGTTGCAAAAAGAGGGCGGAGAAGTCGCCGGAAATGCACGAAAAGATATCGAGGAAAGAACAGGAAAACCTGTAATTTCTCCCCCAAAATGCAGTTGATTTCTCAAATCTCATTTCTGATGTTATAGAAAATGATTTCGATAAAAATAAATAAACTATTGATTGCCTTGTGAGTTTAACGATTGCAAGGCTTTTCTATTATATTCAATTTCCAATTTATTTCTTGGATGTTTTGCGGAAAGAATATTTTTCTGTTTGTTAATACTGGTGTGAGTATAAATTTGCGTTGTGGTAATGGAGCTGTGACCCAGCATTTGTTGAATATAGCGTATGTCAACATCTTCTTCAAGCAGTAGAGTTGCAAAAGAGTGACGAAACATATGCGGAGTAATGTGCAGCGGCACTTCTGCACCGATTGCATAGTTGGTAATCATATTACGAACAGATTGTTCAGATAGACGGTTGCCGAGTCTATTTATAAAGAAAAAATTTGTTGTTTGCTATTTCAAATTTAAATGATTGATTATACTTTTTGAGCAACTCCTGAACATTTTGATTGCAGATTTGAATCAGGCGTTCTTTTGAGCCCTTTCCGTAAATTTTGATTATGTAATCATTAAAATCAATTTGTTCAGTTGTGAGTGTGCATAATTCTGAAATCCTCATTCCGGTGGCAAATAACAACTCGAGTATAAGTGCATTCCGCAGAGCAACTTTCTTAGTATAGTCAGTTTTAGCTTTGGTAAGTTGTAGATAAGCAAACCTAATAATTTGCTCAATATTATTTATAGGAATAGTTTTGGGAAGAATAAAGGGTTCTTTATATTTGATTTGTATCTTATGAAAAGGGTTAATATCAATAAGTTCCTCAATTTCAAGATAGTGAAAAAATGCTTTTAGCGAAGCGATTTTTCGTTTAACACTCTTAGGTTTGTACTTGCAATGCAGTAAATCAATGTATTGCTCAATGGATTTTTTGTTTGTCCATTCAATAGCAGATTCCATAGTGAATTCAAAATACTGCCTTAAATCAATAGTGTATGATTTTTTATCGTTTTCTGATCAAGATTTTTTTTGAAAGGCAAAAGTTTAGATAATCGGTTGTCAGGTCAATTGTTTGTATATTTTTTATTTCCATCGCATATAGCTCCTTATTGTTTATAAATTTATTATGCAACAGAAAACAAAGAAAGTCTATTCAAATGCCTAGATTTATTTTGCATAAAAGTATGTTTATAAAGCAGTGAACAAGATTCTATTATGCAAAATACATAAAAATACCGTGTGAAATTTTATAACTGATTTGCGTAAAAGTTATTTAAACATTTGTCGAATTATGTTATAATTAGTATCATAAGAGGGAGTATATAAATATTTTTATATTATCTACATCAAATATAGGCTTAGTTAAGTTTAATACTACATTTTTAGGATGAGGGTTGCTTGTACAAGTGTTACACATATATACATTCGTTAGATGTAAGATGTGTAGTTCGCTATCATTGACGGAAATGTATTTTGACTTTGGCTAAAGATAATGAATAGAGGATAACTTCTAATTATCATTATAAAAATGTTTTTTTTTAATGGAGAGGAAAAATGAAATACTTAACCGAAAAATATTGGACAAACTTTAAAAAAGACGGCGTGTTATTTGAGAAACTTGTAAACAATCTTTTGTGTTCAATATATCCTAACCAAGAATTCTTTGCAACTAAGCAAACACATGATGGTGGGAAAGACATAGTTAGTGAAGATGAACTTCTCTTTGGTGAAAACATTAGTTTATGGATGGAGTGTAAATATCACAAAGAAAAAATAAGTGTACATGATATCTCAACTACTTTATTAATGGCCTATTTAGAAGATGCAAAACAATTAGTTGTTTTTTCATACTCAAAGATTAATAAAACTTTTCTCGAATACATGGCAAAGTATAAAGAAAGAACTAAAATTGACGTCAAAGTATTTCATGATGAGTCTTTAGAACAGTTAATTATTAGTAATATAAATAATATTGATTTTGAAGAATATTTTCCAAACTTTATTTATGATGTAACCATGTCTCAATATGAATATGGAGATATTGCTTTTTAATTATAAAATAAATGAAACCAATAAATTAAAGAAAGCAGAAACTCTATATTTAGATATAAATGACGAAATTAAATTAGATTTTTATATATCAAACTCAAGCTCTCAAAATGTCGAATTATCATTTCGGTTGATTCATGATGAATTAGAAGAATATTTTGATGTTATTACTTCGCCATCTACTACAAAAAAACATAATGTTGATGCGTTTTCATCAAATGTGTTTCAATACAAAATACGAATTAAGAAATTTAAAAATAAATTAAAATTACCTAAAATTCAAGTCAAGTATAATAACAGGCAAAAAGCAATTAGAAATACAGCGCAAGTATGAATGCAGATGGTTGGCGGATACTGAATTAATTGGTGAAAAAATACTATAAAATTCTAGAAGAAGCCCAAAGGTATTTGTCAGTAAATTTGGGAGCAAGTACAATATCGCTGTCTGGGCCAAGTGGTACCTGAAAATCTAGAATATTAAAGGAAATAAATTTTTTATCATTAAAGCTCAAGAATAAATCATTTATTTTTGATACAGAGGTAAAAAGTCATACTTCGAGGCAATTATTAAAATCCATTATTTCCGAGTTAGGTAGTATACCTGAAATTTCTAAAATTCATAATAAAAAAGACATTGTAATTTTATCGGATTTAAAAAAAAAAATCAATTCTGTTGCATATAATATTATGTACGACAATCAATATGATATTTCAGCCCATATTAGTGAAATTGTTGATTATTTGATTGAATTGATTAATGAAAATAGTGTTTGTATTATAATAGATAATGTTCAAAATTTGGATGAAGTATCAATTGAAATGTTTGAAAGATTAATAGATAAAGAAGATTATAAGAATAATGTTACCTTTGTTTTTTCATTTAATACAGACAAATTGTATTCATCCACTAAACCATATCAATTTCATAAAAAAATTGAATTATTATATGCACAAAAAAGCCTAAATATTACTATTGCTGTACAGTTGATGGTTTTTCTAATGATGATGCTGAAGAGTATATTACTCATTGTTTAGGTTGCAAAGATGAAAAAAAAGGTAGAATACCAAAAAACTATTAAGAAAATTGTAGAGCGTATCGGAAATAATCCGTTTTATATAAGAAATTATTTGCTGTATTTATATCAAAAGAATATTATTGTTCGTACCGAATTTAACAAATTTTATATCTTAAATTTTAAAGAGTTCAACAATTCGTTCTTAACATTACCTAAAAGCATTTTGCTTCTTATTGAAGAAAGAGAAAGTCTATTTTTTAACAGTCTAGATAATAAACAATCTAAAAAATATAAAAACTTTTTTTATTTTATTTTTCTCTATTTAAAAATATTCCAGTAGAAATGTTTTATTCAATTTTTAATAGAGAGATGCTGAACCGTCTTTTTGATTCAGGATTTATAAAATATCAAAAAGGATGAAATTGTGTTTTTTTCATCACCTTTATGATGAATTTTTTTCGCAAAACTATGTTATTTATGAAGCTGAAGATGGATTTATTAAACAACTTCACACATATATAAAAAAAAACATAAACTATATAAAAAGAATATATTCCCCTATATGATTTTGTCGTATCTAATTGATGATTTAAATCAAAATGTATTTGATATTGCTATAGATTCTATATTAACCAATCTTCGATTGAACCTTATTTTTATAAGCAATGCTTTAGTATAATTTCCAGTTTGATATTTGGTGATGTTATAAAAATTTCAACCACGCAAAAGGTGAAATTATATAAATCAATACAACATAAAATGATTTATCATTATGGTATTTCCTCATCCATTAAATATGTTGAAGTATTATATTCTGACTTTCTAAATAATTTTCAAGAATATAGCGATGACATTGACAAGATATTCCCTGTGTTAAAAGAATATATTATTTGCTGGTTAAATATTGGAGAATATCACAAAAAGTTTAGAATGTAATAAAAATATACTAGAAATATTAAAGAACAAATTAATCAGGGGCTACAAAAAAAATGTATATTCAACTTTATAATTGTAGTTCCATGGCATATCACCACCTTGATATGGTTGATGATGCTCTTAAACAAAATGATCTGGCATTAAAGATATCTGAAGAAATTTCAGATAATGAATTGATTTCAACTTCTTGGAGGGTTAGAGGAAAATATTTATTTTCATTCATCTCATGCGTTTCAATATAAAAAAAGGAAATCTGTAAATGTTGGGAAAAAAGCATACCAAATTGCATTTGGAAACGAAATAAATAAAAAATAATTATAACATATATTTTTCTCTCTCTTCATGTATGAAACTAGTTTTATCTAGGATAATTGACGGAAACCTTGAGAACCTTGATGACGTTATCAAATACATATCAAGTTACTTTGAGAAGACATCCAGTTTATACTATGAGATAAATATGCGAATAATCAAATGTATGTATATAATTTCTAAATATAAAAAATGCAATACTTATTAACCCAGAAAAGAAATCAGAAATAAGTAAACTAATTCTTGAAGCTATAGATTATAGTGCAGTATACGGAAATTATAACTATTATGCGTATTGTTTTTATATGAAAGCGTTAATTCTATTTAGTACGGGAAGATATGTTGAGTCTTACGATAATTTTATTGCCGTATTAAATTTAGTTAACAACAATTATAATGAACGTACAGATAAAATAAAATGGCAAAACATAGTGACTGATATTTTGAATTTGTTAATGGATAGCAATGTTGAACTACCAATTCAATTAAAGTATCTGGAAAATAAATTTGATATTAATATTGAAACGAATTATGATGATTATAGATCACATTCAGTTCCGACAATGCCAAATGGTAAACTAGGGTTTCCAAAATGTTTTTAACCTAAATGATTGTGTGAAGTCAATCTTACTTGTAACCTTTGTTAACATATCATTTAACTTCTCAAAGTTAAATTCCATAATATCATTAGATACATATTCCGTTTTTAGTTGAGGTTGAAAATATAAACTATTAAATTTTGAAAAGTCTGTTATTCTTATACTTGTATTAGAATTTACAATATAAACATTATTGGCATATTTAAGAGATTGTTGTAAAATTCTACAGAATAAGAAATTAGGGTACACAAATATATTTTCACTAATATATATATTCTTATATTTTTTGGGAAGAAAAGCCAAAGATATACCTATGCAATTTTTACAATACATAGTATTTTCAAAGCTATATTTAATTAGACCATTGGGATTTGATTTTGATATGACATTTATAACTACGGAATCATTATCATTGAAATCAGTTATGTTATCAAAATCAATTAATTCCAATTGTCTTTTTATAGTAATTACCGAATTTAAGAGATCAGGGGTTATCCTAAACGAATTTAACAACTCCCATTCCCACGTTTGATATTTGTTGTACAATTTTTTCTATATTTAGTTTATTACTTTTTCTATTTCAAAAATATCTCTTTTTATGAGGAATATGTAGAGAATGTGCATTCTCAATAAAACCTATTTTCCCGATTTTTGATATTCTATAACCCAAGTCCACATCTTCAGCACCCCAATGAGTAAAAGATTCATCGAATCCACCTACTTCAATAAATATGTTTTTTCAACCGAACATACACCGGAAAAATATAATAACCAATAATACTCAATTAGTTCATTTTTTTTTTTTTGCAAAAAGGTCACTCTTTTTGTCAGTAAACATTTTATTATTAAAAATGCTTTTTTTTGCCTTTGTCTGAAGAAATGATATCCAAATAATTGTCAAGTCCAGAATAAAAATAAAAGCGCATCTTCTGAATATCTTGTGGCGTGAGTCTGACCAACAAAAAAGCACACTCTATACGATTTTTGTGTGCTATTTTAAACTCATTGATTGCAAACGAGTCTAAAACCATATCTCCATCTATAAAAATTAGAATATCATTATTAGCCTCACTTGCACCAAGATTTCTATTCAGAGATCTATTACCTTTTACAGAAGAATTTATTATAATTAAATTATTGTGCCTAAATAAATGTAATTCATCAATTATGCTTTTTTTTTTAGAATGATCATCAACAATAATTATTTCATCATCAACATCTAGTTGCGATATAATAGAATTAATAACAATTGAAATGCCTGCATTATTTGAACTGAGAACAATTACACTAACATTTGGTAGGATTTTTATCCATACATAATCTTCCTTATCTTTGCTTTTCATAGTTATTCATTTTTTTGGCTATATAATTTAATTGATAATTAGAAGTTATCCTTCATTTGTCGGAGCAGTGTAGGGGGGAGAGGAAAAATTAATGTTTAGAATATTAAAAAAGACCACAATCATAACGATTGTGGCGAATATTAACAAACAAAGGATAATATACAGTTATCAATTATTAGCACTTATATTAAGAATTTAGGAGAATATGTATGGATTGGTCAGGAATAAATGATAAAATATTTGAAAAATTAGCATGTGACTACGCTAATGATGTTTATAAGAAATATAAATGGGTACCAACCGGCAAATCTTGGGATGGAAATAGAGATGCAGAATTTAGAGAAAAAAATTGAATCACTTAATTATTATTATAAAGGGTGGTGTGAAGCAAAATACACGCAGAACCCGCAACAGGCAATACCAAAATCACATATGGATTCTACTTTAGTATCCGGCGTTTTAGACGGAGAAGTTATATTTATTCTATTTGTTACTAATGGTAAAATTACTTCTGATTTTATTCAAAGGGCGACAGCAATATTAGAACCTCATAAAATACAAGTGAAATTTGTAGATGGTTCTATCTTATCTGACTGGATAAAAACACAGCCAAGTGTTATTGATAAATATTTTAAAGGAGTTAAATTTGATTCGACTTCCATAAATTTAAAAATCGAATTAAAAGATGTATGCTTTTTAGATGCAATACTGTCAGCTCCATCATTAATTTCTCCTCAGCTTAAACTAAAAGTAAATAAAGAATACTTTCTATATCTTAATATTTTTTTCTAACCAAAAAAGCATTTATTTCATTAGATCTTAATACAAGAGCGATTAAGGTAATACCTCAAGAATATACTGAATATAATATTGTCCCTGGTTATAATTCTTTTTAATAAGGTGTATAGCAAAATATCCGCATAATGACAGAATAGAACTTTTTTTATTTTAAACGATGATAAAAGTAGCATTAAAAGCAAAAATACCGGATTTACTAATTGAGGAAGACCAATCCCCAACTATTGTGTATACACAACAGCAAGAAATTCAGCAAAACATATTTAATTGTATAGAAAATAAATTTACAAACAACATGTTTACTTCATTTATTTGGTAGTGAAGGTAGCGGAAAAAGTTATCTCTTACAGCAACTAGTTATGAGTATTTCGGATAGGTACAACCAAATTCTTACACTAAGTTTTTTCAGAAAAAAGATGCAGAAAACGCCAGTTCATTATGTAAATTAATTCTATTTATAAATTTTGGGTATTTATATGATTTATCCGAAGAGGCTTTTATTCAATTAGTCAAGAATAATACTAATTTTCCTTTCGAAATTTTCTTGGAGTTGAAAGAAGGAACACAAAATCAAATAACAGCTATAAATGTTATAGACAAAATTTCTACTATGATTAAAGAAAATCCTTGTGCGTTGTTTCCGAATACAAATAGTTTTTTTTGTACAGAAATACTTCCTTTATTGTGGCAGATGATTTTCACACGATATCAAAAAAAACATTCATTTTTATGTAAAAAAATCATTGAGGAATTTGTAACTAGAACAAATTCAACTATGTTTATTGTATGTAACAGACCTAATGAATTTTATAGTACAGAATTAGAAAATGCTGTAAAAAAGACGAGGATTGGGAAATGGAATTTATCTGGTATTTCTGTTAATGATGTATATTCAAGTATTAAAATAAATTTCAATCAAGAAATAGCAGGACTTACTGATTTTTTTTCCATTACCTGTTAGTGTATTGCATTTGGAATTGCTAATAAAAAAAAATTACTTGATAAAAATATAGTTCTTTTTTTCAAAGGAAAAAAAGAGGTAGTATCTTTTCAGAAGCATACGAAGAAACAAATATAACAAATAATCAATTTGCGGCAAATAAAGTAAGAAATTGTAAATATTTAAAGATTTTATATATCGTTTACAAAATAGAATCAGGCGTTCCAACTTCCTTTCTTAACTCTTTTTTATAAACAGGAATATATTAATGTTAGTAGAAATTTTGTTAAAGATACGTTGATAAAAGAGGAAAACGGTATTTTAAAGCCCTATCACGATATATATTTATATGCCTTTTCACAAATACAATTTGACTCTATTTATATGGACGAGTTAAACTCTTTCCTTCAATTCTGTATCAGCAGAAAAATAGAGAGTTCCGTTCTTGTAAGTAATATTTTATCGATACTTATTGATAGAAAAAAACATTACTAGAAACAATTATTTAAACATGGCAAAAAACAATATGTGCTGATTATTATAGCAAAAGTCAATATATTGCTGCACAGAATCTTGCCATTGTATTGCTACCGGATTTAGACTGTACTCCATATAGTCAATATACATACGAAAATTTAGAATTGTTATATATTTTTGCCCAATCAAAAAAAATATTCTCAGACCCATTTGGGATCCTCAAAATATCTCCAATTAATTTCGGACATAGGCGGGGTAATACCGTTAAACAGTAAACAAAAGGGTATAGTTCAGGAAGCACATTCAGAACTAATTACGAATTATTTATATTCACTTGATTTTGAAAAAATTTGAGAAAGAATTAATTTATTTTGAAAACCATTTAAAAGGTAAAACAGATATTTGTTCATCAGAACATAAAATAAATGCATATTTAAATTTCCTGAATAGAAAAATACTATTTGCCTTTTTCACAGATGATAATAATTTAGAAGATAAGTATAAAGAAGCATACAATGAAAGTATACATTTGAATAGAGATGATTATCAAGCATATGCAGATATGGATTATGCTAAAATTATATTGTTTGAGAACAATAAAAAAGCACTGGATCTTTTTAAGAAAGCTCTTCCTATATTTCAAAAGTATGGAAAATGCGAAAAGCGCAGAGTTGATTGCATATCAGAGATAGTATTTTTAAATCATTTAATGAGTAATATATCTTATGATCGATTATATAATTTGCAAAAAAGAAGCACTTGAGAATAAATATATTCATGTATATGCTAGACTTACATTGACTATTCTATCTTTAGAGCTGGTTGATGGGGAAGACCCGGAAGACATCGAAATGAAGCTAACAAAATTGCTTATTGATTACTCTGATTTGAATAATAGTAATCGTTTAGGATTGTTTGTAAATCAACTATTTACCGCAATTTATTTTAAAAAAAGGTGACTTACAAAAAACAGCATCAGTATGCAATCAAACATCAAAATATAGCAAAAAAGCTATCTAAAACATATTTAGCTGTACCGATTCATAACCAAAACAAAATTGACTCAAATACAATCTCTTGGTACTTTAACGGTAAAAGCAATATTCAAGATAGTCTATGGTTAGATCCCCGCATCTGGTAAAAATATAATAAAAAACCAATAGATAACGATATTCATCTTTGAGTTTATATCTTTATGATAAATACTCTTGAATATTAACAAGATTAGCATATCTATCAATAGCGAGATCATCTGGATGATTCCTGACTTGCAGCCAGTATTTATTTGAACGCAGATACTTAATATTTTCAATTATTAATAATAGTGGCTCAGGAGTTTTTAACAATATACTCGGAAAAATATTCCATAGATTAAAACCTTCTGGGCCAACCCATGGCATTTCAACATATGTACTGCTTGTTATTTCAGTATTAGATATAATTTCTTTCCAAGAACGTAATTGACTCATTATGATTGTGTAGTAAGAGTTTTCTTTCATGTGTTGATTGATTTGTTTGTTAAGATACTCGGATATATCTGGTTTAACTGTATCGCCAAATCTACTCCAAAAGTACGATTCCTGTTGCTTGAAATCAAAAGAATATAAATTTCTGCCTCCACCACGTGAATGCCAAGCTCTTGCACTTGATAAATACCAACAAGTTTTTCCAGACAAATATATTTTATATGATAATTCAAATCCTTCAAGCTTATTATAATAGAATTCGTCAAATCCATTTAAATTCGTCAAAAACTGATCTCTTCATAGCATAAAGTGCAGAAGTTAAGGCTTGTCTGGGACCATCTTGATTAACGATGTCTGCATCTATTCTATTCCCATCAAAAAGGTGATCTTTAAAATATGGTCCGAAAAAGGTGCCTGCACATTGTACTAAATTGCTTTGAGGATAAATCAACAATGGTTGTACACAATCAGCTATACCTCCATTTAACACTGCAAGCATTTTTTCAAAACAACCATCTTCAATAAAAATATCAGTATTTATAAAGAAAAGATATTCACCTGTAGAATGCTTGACTCCAAGATTATTGGCTTTACCATATCCAATTTTTGACGAGTAAATCACCTTTAAATTTAAGTGCTCTTTTTGTAATTTATTTAGTAAGTGATGGATTTGTAAATTATAATTACCATCAACCACTACCACGATTTCACTCTGTTTAACAAACTTGTGTGAAAAAAAATAATTCAAAAAAAATTATCTGCCATCTCATATGTTGTATCAACGGAAATTATAAAACTAACCATTATTTAAACCTCTCTTTTTTTAAAATTCTTGCCAGCATTTCAGGATGTACAATATCTAAAGGATGTACCTGCATAGGAATTATTTTTATAAAATCATTATATAATCGCTCATTAACATATAATATACTATTATTTCTGTACCATATCTCTATAGTGTCGTCATTCCAAAATACGGGTCTAATACAATCAATTGCTCTATATTTATATTTTTCAAATATCTGCTTCCAATAAGAGCATGGTTGTTCGTTGATATGTCCGGTACCTCCTTGATTTGGTAAAGCAGCTGAAAAAAGTATAACATCGCTATGTCTGCATAGATTTCCTATGAAAATCTTAGCATATTTGTTGTCAATATGTTCCGCAACTTCAACTGAAATCGCAATATCATACTTTCTTGTTAATGATAATGGATTACGTAAATCATATTTTAAATAATTTTCTTGTGATATAAGCATATATTCTGAAGAGTAATCATGCTGATCAATTCCTAAACAGTTTCCTATGTTTATGGATTCCATAACATTACACCAAGTTCCAATACCACATCCAAAATCAACTGCAGATTTAAAATTATAAAATGTCTTAATGTAACTTATTATACGAATTGCAGATTGGAGTGAACCATCTTCGTGCTTTTTATAATAATTTTTATCATACATATTTATCCCCAACCCATTTAAAATGTTTTAATGCGTTTAGAATTTTTCTTTTTATTAGCCAAAAAACGATTTGATTTTATATCTATATCGCCGACATTTTTAAAGTTCAAAATAATGCCCGGATCTCTGGTAATAGTTATTTTATAATCATTCTCTTTTTATATATCTAAACAATTCTTCTAAAAGCTGCTCCTCTGTTGTGCAATTGATTCCCAGTTCAGATGCCATAATACAAAGTTTTTTTAAATATTCATCAGATAAAAAAATTCTTTTTTGAATTCTGCCATGATATGTTAATGACTAAAAATAATTTTTTATATCTGGTACATAAATTTGGTCATTAAAGAGAGTCTTTTTCCGTAACATATCGATTTGCCATTGTTTGTCATAATAACCATCTCCAATAAATCGTATATCAACACTAACGGTTAAGTCATTAAATTTAATATAATAGCTGTTGACTGTAGGAAAGTAAAGGCGTTTTCGGGCATCTAACACTTTGCACACTCTGCTTTTATCGTCACAAAGCAAATCTATATCATCATGACCATTCATAAAAACTTGTCCAGATTCAAAACATTCAAAGTTTCGCATTACTATATAATTACAATTAGATTCGTTTAGCACTCTAAAAATTTCATCTACAGAATGCCATACTCTCTGTTTTGACATATTATCCCCCCTCTTAATAATTGATAACTGTATATTATCCTTTGTTTGTTAATATTCGCCACAATCGTTATGATTGTGGTCTTTTTAATATTCTAAACATTAATTTTTCCTCTCCCCTACACTGCTCCGGACAAATGAAGGATAACTTCTAATTATCAATTAAATTATATAGCCAAAAAAATGAATAACTATGAAAGCAAAGATAAGGAAGATTATGTATGGATAAAAATCTACCAAATGTTAGTGTAATTGTTCTCAGTTCAAATAATGCAGGCATTTCAATTGTTATTAATTCTATTATATCGCAACTAGATGTTGATGATGAAATAATTATTGTTGATGATCATTCTAAAAAAGCATAATTGATGAATTACATTTATTTAGGCACAATAATTTAATTATAATAAATTCTTCTGTAAAAGGTAATAGATCTCTGAATAGAAATCTTGGTGCAAGTGAGGCTAATAATGATATTCTAATTTTTATAGATGGAGATATGGTTTTTTAGACTCGTTTGCAATCAATGAGTTTAAAATAGCACACAAAAATCGTATAGAGTGTGCTTTTGTTGGTCAGACTCACGCCACAAGATATTCAGAAGATGCGCTTTATTTTTTATTCTGGACTTGAAACAATTATTTGGATATCATTTCTTCAGACAAAGGCAAAAAAGCATTTTTTTTAATAATAAAATGTTTACTGACAAAAAGAGTGACCTTTTTGCAAAAAAAAGAACTAATTGAGTATTATTGGTTATTATATTTTTCCGGTGTATGTTCGGTTGAAAAAAACATATTTATTGAAGTAGGTGGATTCGATGAATCTTTTTACTCATTGGGGTGCTGAAGATGTGGACTTGGGTTATAGAATATCAAAAATCGGGAAAATAGGTTTTATTGAGAATGCACATTCTCTACATATTCCTCATAAAAGAGATATTTTTTGAAATAGAAAAGAGTAATAAACTAAATATAGAAAAATTGTACAACAAATATCAAACGTGGGAATGGGAGTTGTTAAATTCGTTTAGGATAACCCCTGATCTCTTAAATTCGGTAATTACTATAAAAAGACAATTGGAATTAATTGATTTTGATAACATAACTGATTTCAATGATAATGATTCCGTAGATTTATAAATGTCATATCAAAATCAAATCCCAATGGTCTAATTAAATATAGCTTTGAAAATACTATGTATTGTAAAAATTGCATAGGTATATCTTTGGCTTTTCTTCCCAAAAAATATAAGAATATATATATTAGTGAAAATATATTTGTGTACCCTAATTTCTTATTCTGTAGAATTTTACAACAATCTCTTAAATATGCCAATAATGTTTATATTGTAAATTCTAATACAAGTATAAGAATAACAGACTTTTCAAAATTTAATAGTTTATATTTTCAACCTCAACTAAAAACGGAATATGTATCTAATGATATTATGGAATTTAACTTTGAGAAGTTAAATGATATGTTAACAAAGGTTACAAGTAAGATTGACTTCACACAATCATTTAGGTTAAAAACATTTTGGAAACCCTAGTTTACCATTTGGCATTGTCGGAACTGAATGTGATCTATAATCATCATAATTCGTTTCAATATTAATATCAAATTTATTTTCCAGGATACTTTAATTGAATTGGTAGTTCAACATTGCTATCCATTAACAAATTCAAAATATCAGTCACTATGTTTTGCCATTTTATTTTATCTGTACGTTCATTATAATTGTTGTTAACTAAATTTAATACGGCAATAAAATTATCGTAAGACTCAACATATCTTCCCGTACTAAATAGAATTAACGCTTTCATATAAAAACAATACGCATAATAGTTATAATTTCCGTATACTGCACTATAATCTATAGCTTCAAGAATTAGTTTACTTATTTCTGATTTCTTTTCTGGGTTAATAAGTATTGCATTTTTATACTTAGAAATTATATACATACATTTGATTATTCGCATATTTATCTCATAGTATAAACTGGATGTCTTCTCAAAGTAACTTGATATGTATTTGATAACGTCATCAAGGTTCTCAAGGTTTCCGTCAATTATCCTAGATAAAACTAGTTTCATACATGAAGAGAGAGAAAAAATATGTTATAATTATATTTTTTATTTATTTCGTTTCCAAATGCAATTTGGTATGCTTTTTCCCAACATTTACAGATTTCCTTTTTATATTGAAACGCATGAGATGAATGAAAATAAATATTTCCTCTAACCCTCCAAGAAGTTGAAATCAATTCATTATCTGAAATTTCTTCAGATATCTTTAATGCCAGATCATTTTGTTTAAGAGCATCATCAACCATATCAAGGTGGTGATATGCCATGGAACTACAATTATAAAGTTGAATATACATTTTTTGTAGCCCCGATTAATTTGTTCTTTAATATTTCTAGTATATTTTTATTACATTCTAAACTTTTGTGATATTCTCCAATATTTAACCAGCAAATAATATATTCTTTTAACACAGGGAATATCTTGTCAATGTCATCGCTATATTCTTGAAAATTATTTAGAAAGTCAGAATATAATACTTCAACATATTTAATGGATGAGGAAATACCATAATGATAAATCATTTTATGTTGTATTGATTTTATATAATTTCACCTTTTGCGTGGTTGAAATTTTTATAACATCACCAAATATCAAACTGGAAATTATACTAAAAGCATTGCTTATAAAAAATAAGGTTCAATCGAATTGGTTAATATAGAATCTATAGCAATATCAAATACATTTTGATTTAAATCATCAATTAGATACGACAAAATCATATAGGGGGAATATATTCTTTTTATATAGTTTATGTTTTTTTTATATGTGTGAAGTTGTTTAATAAATCCATCTTCAGCTTCATAAATAACATAGTTTTGCGAAAAAAATTCATCATAAAGGTGATGAAAAAACACAATTTCATCCTTTTGATATTTTATAAATCCTGAATCCAAAAGACGGTTCAGCATCTCTCTATTAAAAATTGAATAAAACATTTCTACTGGAATATTTTTAAATAGAGAAATAAAATAAAAAAAAAAAGTTTTTATATTTTTTTAGATTGTTTATTATCTAGACTGTTAAAAAATAGACTTTCTCTTTTTCTTCAATAAGAAGCAAAATGCTTTTAGGTAATGTTAAGAACGAATTGTTGAACTCTTTAAAATTTAAGATATAAAATTTGTTAAATTCGGTACGAACAATAATATTCTTTTGATATAAATACAGCAAATAATTTCTTATATAAAACGGATTATTTCCGATACGCTCTACAATTTTCTTAATAGTTTTTTGGTATTCTACCTTTTTTTTCATCTTTGCAACCTAAACAATGAGTAATATACTCTTCAGCATCATCATTAGAAAAACCATCAACTGTACAGCAATAGTAATATTTAGGCTTTTGTGCATATAATAATTCAATTTTTTATGAAATTGATATGGTTTAGTGGATGAATACAATTTGTCTGTATTAAATGAAAAAACAAAGGTAACATTATTCTTATAATCTTCTTTATCTATTAATCTTTCAAACATTTCAATTGATACTTCATCCAAATTTTGAACATTATCTATTATAATACAAACACTATTTTCATTAATCAATTCAATCAAATAATCAACAATTTCACTAATATGGGCTGAAATATCATATTGATTGTCGTACATAATATTATATGCAACAGAATTGATTTTTTTTTAAATCCGATAAAATTACAATGTCTTTTTTATTAATTTTTTAGAAATTTCAGGTATACTACCTAACTCGGAAATAATGGATTTTAATAATTGCCTCGAAGTATGACTTTTTACCTCTGTATCAAAAATAAATGATTTATTCTTGAGCTTTAATGATAAAAAATTTATTTCCTTTAATATTCTAGATTTTCCGGTACCACTTGGCCCAGACAGCGATATTGTACTTGCTCCCAAATTTACTGACAAATACCTTTGGGCTTCTTCTAGAATTTTATAGTATTTTTTCACCAATTAATTCAGTATCCGCCAACCATCTGCATTCATACTTGCGCTGTATTTCTAATTGCTTTTGCCTGTTATTATACTTGACTTGAATTTTAGGTAATTTTAATTTATTTTTAAATTTCTTAATTCGTATTTTGTATTGAAACACATTTGATGAAAACGCATCAACATTATGTTTTTTTGTAGTAGATGGCGAAGTAATAACATCAAAATATTCTTCTAATTCATCATGAATCAACCGAAATGATAATTCGACATTTTGAGAGCTTGAGTTTGATATATAAAAAAATCTAATTTAATTTCTTCATTTATATCTAAATATAGAGTTTCTGCTTTCTTTTAATTTATTGGTTTCATTTATTTTATAATTAAAAAGCAATATCTCCATATTCATATTGAGACATGGTTACATCATAAATAAAGTTTGGAAAATATTCTTCAAAATCAATATTATTTATATTACTAATAATTAACTGTTCTAAAGACTCATCATGAAATACTTTGACGTCAATTTTAGTTCTTTCTTTATACTTTTCCATGTATTCGAGAAAAGTTTTATTAATCTTTGAGTATGAAAAAACAACTAATTGTTTTGCATCTTCTAAATAGGCCATTAATAAAGTAGTTGAGATATCATGTACACTTATTTTTTCTTTGTGATATTTACACTCCATCCATAAACTAATGTTTTCACCAAAGAGAAGTTCATCTTCACTAACTATGTCTTTCCCCACCATCATATGTGTTTGCTTAGTTGCAAAGAATTCTTGGTTAGGATATATTGAACACAAAAAGATTGTTTACAAGTTTCTCAAATAACACGCCGTCTTTTTAAAGTTTGTCCAATATTTTTCGGTTAAGTATTTCATTTTTCCTCTCCATTAAAAAAACATTTTTTTATAATGATAATTAGAAGTTATCCTCTATTCATTATCTTTAGCCAAAGTCAAAATACATTTCCGTCGATGATAGCGAACTACACATCTTACATCTAACGAATGTATATATGTGTAACACTTGTACAAGCAACCCTCATCCTAAAAATGTAGTATTAAACTTAACTAAGCCTATATTTGATGTAGATAATATAAAAAATATTTATATACTCCCTCTTATGATACTAATTATAACATAATTCGACAAATGTTTAAATAACTTTTTACGCAAATCAGTTATAAAATTTCACACGGTATTTTTATGTATTTTGCATAATAGAATCTTGTTCACTGCTTTATAAACATACTTTTTATGCAAAATAAATCTAGGCATTTGAATAGACTTTCTTTGTTTTCTGTTGCATAATAAATTTATAAACAATAAGGAGCTATATGCGATGGAAATAAAAAAAATATACAAACAATTGACCTGACAACCGATTATCTAAACTTTTTTGCCTTTCAAGAAAAAAATCTTGATCAGAAAACGATAAAATCATACACTATTGATTTAAGGCAGTATTTTGAATTCACTATGGAATCTGCTATTGAATGGACAAACAAAAAATCCATTGAGCAATACATTGATTTACTGCATTGCAAGTACAAACCTAAGAGTGTTAAACGAAAAATCGCTTCGCTAAAAAGCATTTTTTCACTATCTTGAAATTGAGGAACTTATTGATATTAACCCTTTTCATAAGATACAAATCAAATATAAAGAACCCTTTATTCTTCCCAAAACTATTCCTATAAATAATATTGAGCAAATTATTAGGTTTGCTTATCTACAACTTACCAAAGCTAAAACTGACTATACTAAGAAAGTTGCTCTGCGGAATGCACTTATACTCGAGTTGTTATTTGCCACCGGAATGAGGATTTCAGAATTATGCACACTCACAACTGAACAAATTGATTTTAATGATTACATAATCAAAATTTACGGAAAGGGCTCAAAAGAACGCCTGATTCAAATCTGCAATCAAAATGTTCAGGAGTTGCTCAAAAAGTATAATCAATCATTTAAATTTGAAATAGCAAACAACAAATTTTTTCTTTATAAATAGACTCGGCAACCGTCTATCTGAACAATCTGTTCGTAATATGATTACCAACTATGCAATCGGTGCAGAAGTGCCGCTGCACATTACTCCGCATATGTTTCGTCACTCTTTTTTTGCAACTCTACTGCTTGAAGAAGATGTTGACATACGCTATATTCAACAAATGCTGGGTCACAGCTCCATTACCACAACGCAAATTTATACTCACACCAGTATTAACAAACAGAAAAATATTCTTTCCGCAAAACATCCAAGAAATAAATTGGAAATTGAATATAATAGAAAAAAGCCTTGCAATCGTTAAACTCACAAGGCAATCAATAGTTTATTTATTTTTATCGAAATCATTTTCTATAACATCAGAAATGAGATTTGAGAAATCAACTGCATTTTGGGGGAGAAATTACAGGTTTTCCTGTTCTTTCCTCGATATCTTTTCGTGCATTTCCGGCGACTTCTCCGCCCTCTTTTTTGCAACACTTCTGTTTTCAGAAAAAGATTGAGGATTTTCTCTTTGGAAATCTCAGTTGTGGTAGCTTCTGCCAACATATTCAGTACCAACTCAAGCGTACTCATATTATCTCTCAGGTTTTCCTTTTTCAATCCTTTGAGATTTTTTTTATACTGGCGGGTTGTCATTCCTGACCAAGCTTTTGTGATTTCATCAGTCAGAATTGCATATTCTACACCCTGCTTTTACACCACGAGAATCCCATTCATCAGTAAGCTCTTTTTCTTACCTGTATAGCTTGAAGTCTTTGATTTATCCACTCCCTGCTATACCCTTTTTTTCAGATATGTTTCAAGGGCTCTCTCTATGGTAAGTTCAGGGTCTATGGTTTCATCAATTCTCTCTCTACCTACTTCTGCAAGCCACATTTTGAAAGGTTCTGCTTTTTGGTGACGGGATTGACTGTATTAATCTTAAAAGCTGTTCTGTATTTGCAACATCTGTTTTGTAATTTTTACCATCCTTAGGAGATGACATTTTCAGTTGTACGATATTTTCGTACAACTGGTTTGCTCCTTCAGCTTTAAGCTTTCGCTTAAGATCGCTCCAGTAACGACGAGGTTCGTTACTGTCAGTCAGAACTGAAATTACATCAACTATGGAAAAAAAATACCATTCTTCTTCCGACTCATTCCACGCAGTACGAATCTTTTTATCTTCAAAAATTTGTATCTTATTTTCTTCGCTCATATATATTCACCCACTTCTAACCTAAAATTATTATAGCAGACTGAGTTTACAAATTCAATCTATTAAGCTTTATAGAGATAGGAATTGTTCATAATTAAGGTCGAAAACAATCTCTAATTCGTATCCCCGTGATACTTTCACTTCTCTTATGAGCTGACAAGCTATCATTTTCTTCTGTTCCATTGTGGAGTTATCAAACTCATCAGCCCAAGTTCTGAATTGTGAGTAATAAAAATCGAGCTTGTCCATCGCATTTTGCTGATTGGCAAGCTTGAACTTTATATCATTTAATTCAATTTCCTTTTTTATGGAGCAAATCGTTTGTATTGTCAATAGAAGTGGACAGTATATCGGGAGTGAAGCGGCTTTCGCCAAGTAAAGAGCGTCCTATTTCGGCGGACAATTCAACCACCTGTCTTTTTTAAGCTTTTCAATTTCTTTTCAAGCTTTGTCTGTTTTCTCCTATACTCCGATATTTCGGATTTGTAGCGTTTTTCCAGTGCTATATCTTTTGGTGTTGATTTGATTTTGGCGAGATAATCTCTTAATGTTGCAAGCACGACACCGTCAATTCTGTGTGCCACATAAGCCGACTGTCCGTCACATGCACCTCTTTTCATCGCTTTATTGGTACATATATACCTCTGTCTGCGAACTCTGTACTGACTTCCGTCTGCCCTGTCGTATCTGTCGATATAGCTTGTTGATACCATTTTCTGACCGCAGTGAGCACAGTATATATTCCCCTGACAGCAATGTACTGCCTTTGGTAGTCCTTGCTATCTGTTGCTTTTCCTCATTCTTTGATGAGCGTTGTTTCAGTATAAATTGAGCTTGGTCGAAGATATTTTCATCAATGATATGAAGTCTTTCAATATACGGTGATTCAACACCGCCTGACACAAGATAACCGGCAGTACAGCCTGTTCTTTAGAATACGATTAACTGTATTACATTGAATTTACTGTTATTATGGGTTCTGATTCCGTGACTGTTCAGATAGTCAGCCATTCGATATGAGCCGTAACCCTCTCTAACTGTCATCTCAAATATCTTCTTGACTATCGGAGCTTCATCATCGTCAACGACTATGTCCATAAGCTCTTTTCCCTTTTTTGTTGATTTCACCGCTTTTTATAAGTTTGTAACCGAATGGTGCAACACCTCCGGTAAATTTGCCGTCCAATGTCATTTGGTTAAGGCGAGTTTTAACACGTGCTGACGTTTTCTGACTCTCACCGTTGGCTTGCCAAAATCGTATGTAATTCATAAGCTTATCCACATGATTATCCATACGCTGTTCACCCTCGTTAACGCTCCACACCTCTATGCCGTGCTTGATAAACCATTCGACGACGAACGGAGTTTCGTCATCAATTCTGCCTATTCTGTCAAACATAAAGACAAGTAGTACATCGAATTCTTTCTTTTCTGCGGCGGCTTTCAAATCCTGAATAGCATCTCGGTCGCTTGCCGAAACCTTGAATCCCGACACGCCTTTCTCCTGAAACTCTTTCAGAATGGTCCAACCGTTACGTTCTGCAAATTCTCTGCACGAGGTTTTCTGCATTGAATATCATCTTTATCAACCTGACCTTTGGTTGATACTCTGTACAAGCAATATACTCTTTTTCATTTCATCACCCTTTCATACGATTTTTGCAAACCAACAATACTACATAATTTTTTATAATATCCAGCGAAATCCAAAATTAAATTGAAAGAAATTCAGCATCCAATCTGAGATTTCATTCTGTTCTCAAATGTATCCAAAAGATTTTCGAGAATATTCCTTTCAACATGGTTATTTCTGTTTTTAGAAAAGTAAATTGTGACCTTACAGTCGTTTATAACAGATTCTATTTTGTGTTCAGAATCAATTTTATTTTCATTTATATAGTTTTCGTTTCAAATTATCACCTGTTCCCTATTTTTTATTTTCATCATTAATATGTTCTTCCATATACTCATCTGCCTTTGCTGCTGAATTGCAAAAACACATAACACATACGCCGATAAAAGCACCGACAAAAAGACCAATCATAAATCCTAACATTTTAACACCTTCTTTCAGTAATTTTCTTCTAAATACCCCGACAGCAAAAAACAAAAAAATCTTCTGCTGTCGGGATAATATCAATCGTTTTGGGTAGCTCTAATTTTCACGCTATCCTGTTGTCGCTATTTATCCTCGATGCCCTGCAACAAGGAACACATCAGACGGCTATTGCATATAGCTCCATTGAATTTCACCACCGTGAGGATCTCCCACAGCCGCCATCTTTGGTTACGACGGTTTTATCACGCTCGACTTTTGACTTGACGGAAGTATCATTATACCATCTGCCTGTCATCGCCCTCATTGAATTTGCCTTTCAATGTCTGAGTCCTGAAGTTCTGTATAGAAGTTCGCTCATTTAGCTTGTCCGCTCGAACAGCAGAAGGAATGTATCTGATGTGCTGATATTTTATTTTCAAAGAACAATGCCTGCTCTATTTTTGGCGAGTATAGGAAACAGGCAAAAAGAGAAATAATCCCTTTCACCTGTTTCCTCACTTAAAAGCTAAAACACACCCATAATTTATAAATTTTTTAAAATATTTTTGATTTTTTCTACTGCACGATACACCGATCTTTGCACACATTGATAAAAGTACAGCCTTCTTCAAGTGCTATTTTATCAAAAGTTTTTTCTTCAAAATAATACTTGTTCAGCCTGCGTTTCTGCACCTCGGGTAATTTGCTTATTGCCATATGCAAATTTTCTGTAATCTGAACATTTTTCAAAAGTATTCTTCTAACGACCATTCCCTTGAATCTTTCTTTTTTTATGCAAAGTATGTTCATATGCTTCAGGTGTTCCAAATGTCTGTCGTACTCATTCATTTGGGAAATATCTTCAAGTTCAAAAATATATTGAAAGTTTCAAATACGCTCTTTGAAACTTCAACCATTTGAATGCGGTTATTAACATCAACAAAATAAACATAGTATTTTCCTTTTTCTGAGCATAAAGTATAAAGGATTATACTTGTCTTTTTTCTTCTCTTAGGACGTTTGTCCATTAATTTTCCTCAATCAATCTGAATCTTTTAGTAATTCAGGTTGTTTGGGAGGACCTCTGTTTCTATATTTCATCATGCCCTTCCATTTTCATAAAAAGGGCATAAAAATACCGACAAGTATAGAAAGCTATTACTTGTCGGTATTCTATCACACGCTATTAAATGTCTTTATCCTTCTTGCTATCACAAAATTCATTAATTATATAGTTATTAACATAAAACTTGCCTTTTGACCCCTATTTCTTTTTCTTATATTACGGAAGCACTTCTCAGTTTTCACTCGTATATTATCATAAGCAGTTACAGAATTTGAACATTCCTGACAAACTTCAACAATATCCCAAATTAAAACTTATCGAAATTGTATTTGCAAGTTCAGAATAATTGTCTTTCAAAAAATCTTTTAAAGGACTTACAACATTTAAGGATTTTTCAGCTTTAATGTTACTGTTTGTATTCTCTTTTATGAATAGAACTTTCATTTACTAATAATTCAACTAATATATTGCTAAGCTTTGCATATAAAGCTTTATTTTCCTCAAAAGCGTTTTTCTTAGCTCATCCTCTGTTTTTCGTTTATCTGTTATATAATTAATAAATATTGGGACAACAACTACGGAAAGAATTCCACCTACTATTGATGCAATCCAAACTCTAACATCCTCAGGGCTTTGCCAAAAATACAATTGCTGTCGGCACAATAATCATAAGTAAGGCTAATACAATCATAGCTATGTAACTCAATATCAATACTTCATTAAATAAACTGAAAATAATATTAAAAATTTTCCTTAGTTTAGGATTTTTACTTTTTATCTTATTTATTCGGTTAATCATACTTATATTCTCCAATACTATAATTTTAAATTCGCTTTATTTTTTTAGTTTTAATTCTATAGTCTAACAAAAAGTAACATATAACAAAAAATTCCAGCTAATCAAAAATATTATTGTCAGCCACAGTGACGCTGTAAATGTTCTTGAGAACAGATTTACAAGCATTTGATTTCCTGTTAGACTTTGAGAGTTCAGTGTTTGTGCATTATCGACAAGCACATTCAGGTAATTTGAAATGTCGAAAATGTGATCATTCGGTATATATTTTGAGGGGATAAAAATGCTGAAATCACAAATATTAAACACAATCAAAAGCACGGCAGGTATTCCTGCAAAAACAAGCACAAGTGCAACATATTTTAGCGGAATATTTTTAGCGATTTCAGAAAGTAGTTTAATTTGAGATTTTCTTTTATCTCCTCAAAAAATTTTCTACTGAACCTATACCACAACTTCAATGCAATAATGCTAAATCCGATAAATATTGCAAGGTATAAAATATGTTCAAATGACGAGAGCGTTTGATTTTTCCCCATTTAGATTAACCGAATAATACTGCGGCAAATCCATTTGCTCAACAATTGCTCCCCGTATATACCGAGTTATCGTAAACAATCATATCAACCGTTCTGTCACCATAATTTTCGGCTGTTGTATATGGAACATACACCCTCTGTTTGTCATCAGCAGAAAACTTATTTATTAAGCTTTCGTTTTCGCATATCACACCGCAAATTGTATATTGATTTCCGTCAATGCAAATCTTTTTTTACCGACTGCATCTGTTGTAAAAAAACAGTTTGAGAGCAAGAGAGAACTTCCAATTATTGCAACCTTTTATCTCTGTTATCTATGTTTTTGGACGAAATATTTTCGCCGTTAATTTCGGTCTTATAATCCGAAAACCAGTTTTCATTCACAAGTACCGTAGTTACGGTTTCTTCCTTTAACTTTTTGTTTCTTTACCCCGAAACGCAAGCTTTTGCCTCTTTGTCAGTAATCCGTTCAAACAGCTTTTC
>VOFJ01002640.1_pt1 | contig 29906 bp, 34 predicted proteins | sample 5384081 | NCBI WGS metagenome assembly VOFJ01 (sample SAMN12384729, study PRJNA508395) | human gut metagenome | isolation source: healthy gut I | host: Homo sapiens | reverse complement strand
ATTTCTAAGGGCAAGAAGTTGAATAAGAAATACACTGGGCATCCAGCGTCGACAGCAGGATTTTGCATCGATAGGGAGTTGTTTCACTGATCGTCAACCGCCCCCAACAATAAGCGCGCTGTGAGAGGGTAGTCTTATTGCCTGGGGTTACCAACTGGAAAGTCGATTGATAACAATACATGCCTGTGCTCGACTGATACGAATATCTCCGGTAGAAAACAAATCGAAAAAGTCATCTAAAAAAGTCCAAGAGATATCAAAATTCAAGTTCTTATTGCAGAATGATACTGATGGGATATTGTCCAACAAAATGGAGGTTGTCTAAAGAATCTGATGAATGGGGATCTGAAGGAGAAAAATACAATAGTAACAAGCACATTATACAACAAATCTGCGGCCATGTCAAAAATGCTAAGAGAAAGGTCTAATTTATCTGATTCTGGGCCTAGGAAGAATATCGTGCTCGGACAAAAACTATGTATGCGGCCCTTGCTAGTTGAATCGGCACCCGTGAGAAATCAAGTTCTGAAGGATAAACGCCCGTCCCAAAAGTGCAAGTATAGAACTTTGAGCATGCTACAGGTGGGTCATTCGCCGTGAAAACGTTCCAGTCACCAACTAAACACGATGCCGGCCTTCCTGATAGCATCATGCCCAGTAAGATGCATGGACATCATCGAAATGAGGAGAACTTTTGCAATGCAGAAGCTGAAACTGGAACAACAACTATAGTAAATCTGCCAGCAACACAGAGCCAAGCCATAAAACCGAGGATGAAACATGATTCTCAATGCCACCAGAGAAAAAACAAATTTTTCATTAGAGAGAGAAAAATACGAAAGCGTACTAAAGGTTGAATGGCATATATTTGAGAAACATAGCAACACCCACAACAAGCCTTCAAGTCAGATTATTAGAATGTTTCGAACCAGAGGCATGATTGCATAATAATTGCTACTTTTTGCAATACACAATGCCACCGCTGTCACCACCAAGGTTCATTGCGTCAGTTACAAGAATACATTGCCAATTGTCAAAAAGGCTGATTGTTAATCCTATATGTTACCGATCCAAGCTGGTAGATGTCACCGTACCAGAACGATAACCAGAAGTACTTCCAACCTTGTATATCAAGCTGACCCCTCAGACACCAACAATATACTCTTTCCTGTTGGCTGGATAGGGTATGTTACTGACATTCACCACGTCGCTCATCGAATAATTGTGGAATTAGTGCATTTGATATTGGCATCATTTTCTCCCGGAAATGGAATCAACGCAGACACCAATAGTCATACCATCGGAGTCGCAGAATACCCTGCACATAAGCGTGTCCTGGCTGAAAATGTTGCCCCAAACATTGTCGTCAAAAAGTAAACAGGCCATCCGATGCCTTGTCCAGCGACCTTAAGCAATATTAATTGGTGTGAAAGCGATGAAGCAAACCTCGATAAGAAGTGCCGATGCAAAACATATCGGCAGCTGAACTTTCGAGTCATCTGTAATGTACCTCACAATAATAGAATTGTCTTTATAGATGTGTGAAGAACGGTAAAATAGAAATTGTGAAGATTTCAGTTTCGATCGCTGCAGAAAATGCAAGTGCTGCTCTGAAAACCAAGACACGCATCATCAATTTCCTGATTTTATGAGTTTAGTCTAATATACGAGTAAGAAAATGTATCAAGGATAAAGAATCAAGTTTCATTTAGATAAAGCAAAATTTCCCTCTGAAGATGTGAGACACGAAACTGGTTTGTGTTTGACTACCGCCAGCACCTTCAGAGCTGATGCATGCCCCTCCATAACTGGATGAAATGACCAGGCCGGAAAAGCGAGCCGTCAACCAAAGAACCATTACCATTTCGTACTGCACTCGGTTGCATGTGACGAATCGGACGAAGCTATTAGTTTTGAAGAAAGCCTTGAAAGCGGATGGCAGACAGAAACGGCTGTAAATTGAGAGCATTATAACAAGGCAGAAAAATTGCTGGATAAGGACTTCTTCATATACGTCTCTTCTTGGCATAGCGATAAATCTTAACGACGCGAGCGCGGATGTAAGCCGGTAAATAAATTTGATCTCTGTCCTAAAGCGTATTTACCATAAATTATTCTAAAAAATTCAACGTTTTCTGTGATTTGAAGTATAACGGTTTACCTGTTTACGCTATGTGTGAAATTAAAAATCGCGATTAGATTTGCGGGTCATGCGATTATTACCTGCCAGTTACGTATGGTAAGATGTTCCTGGATAGGAAAGGCTGCGGGTAGACGCTGATTGAGCCTTGAAAGAAAGGGGGGTGCTGGATGGCGGCTGCGGGCGGTGTGTGATTGGCAGCAGAAGTGAAGAACGAAGCTCGTCTGGGCGAGGGTAAATAATTAGGCCCAGAGCGTCTTGGCTGGCAGATCTGCCAGTCAGGGGGGTTTAGCAATTTGCTAATCAGAAGCCACTTCAAGGTGTTTGACCACCTGATGCGTGGGCTTGCCGTAGTAACCTTTGTGAACTGGAAAGCGCATCATGGACCCGGTATTAGTAAATCCCTTTGAACGTGCCGGTAAATAAAACGTATCTGTTCCCTATCCACTTTCTGATAGTAGCCGAATACTGTAGATCTTCCGGAGAGCTGCTTCAAAGAAAGGCAAAGCTGACAGAATTTGAACTGCCGATCTCAATAAATCAAACTGGGAGCACACATAAGCAGGTTAAAAAAAGTGAGCAATCCCAAACCTGTCATATAAGACGTTAAAAAAGTATTTTGCCGATTGTCGAAAGTTCCGAAGGGAGCTGGTATGAGGCGGCTTAGCTTGAACGAGAAATGAGAAGCCTATAAAACTAAAAAATAGTTATGTAGTTTTATATGAAATATAGATTTATACAAAAAAAGATACCAAAAGCGAAGTCGGAATGGGCGTAGAAATAAAGCGTACTTTGGCGATTCGGTACCAGCAAGCCTGGCTATGACCGGCTTTACTGGGATGCAGGCCTTTGGCGAGTAAAAAAAGAGGCGGTATGCCAACGGTACAGCGAAGGACATTAGTTTTCTTCTATATGGGACTACTGGAATTAAGGGCTATTTATCGGTACATCGGGGATAACCATCCGGAGTGTACGACGCTGGAAGAGCGGGGTTAAAGTATACCAATGAGTGGCTGGTGGTCAGGCTTTAAAGCGTGGATTTGTGCGGTCGGTGCCGCTGAAAGCGCCGGGAAAGCTATACGGATTTCTCGATGACGAGAATTACTTTGCCGCCCAAGCGAAACCGTGAGAGATTAAGCGGTGACCGGGTGCGGAAAAACATTTTTTTCAAGACGATGAACTGATAAAATTGGTGGGGGAATTCGCCTGTGGCGAAAGGAACCGCAGGAGCTGTGGGAAGGACCGGTTCCCGGACGCAAATTGAGGCGGAGATTCTCGAGCTGCAGAAGATTCCCAAGAGGAGCAGCGGAGCACCGAGTGTCAGCAAAAAAACGCCTTGAAAAATGCTCCAGGCGGACGGCGTTTGTTTCCGGAGGAGGGTTTCGGGTTCCTATGTCCGCAACGGAAAGGGCGGTATTTGGGAGCGTGTTTTTTAAGCCCGATTATAGGCAAAAATGCGGGGCAGATCATTGAACGGATAATGATACACCGCCAGAGAGAAGGCGCGGCAGCACATTCATAATTGTGCCGACATCCACGGCTATCGTGCGGAAAGGCGCCATGGGCACCATGTCAAACAGGGCGATAGAGGGATATTCCCTTTACAGGGTGAACTGGCACCTGGGCGTGCTATCAAAGCGAGGTTTTATACTTGCCGAAAAGATGAAGCGGGGAAGAAGCTGGGAACAAAGGCTGCCATGCTGATCTGCAGCAAGGCGCTGGGGCATAACCGAATCCAGCGTCGTGGCGGATAACTATATTCGGGGCCTGTAAGGGAGGTGCGCTGCCGTGGGCGAGTTTGTAAAAAAGACTTTGATGGGATATAAAGAAGTTCCTGACGGCCAATCCGATCCAGAGTGTACCCATGTAATTTTGACGGAGACCGAATATGCAAAACTACAGCGGAAGATCAGCGATGCGGAGCAGTTGGCCAGACAACGAAATATGAAGCAGAGCGAGAGGTTGATTCTGCCAGACGTGACGCCGATTATAAAATTAGGCAGAATGTCGAGAAAGCAAAATCAGACGATAAAAGATGGAGCGAAGGCCCCTGATGCGAAACGAGAGCCGAGAGCGCCATCTGCGGAGCCTCAAATGAAAACTCTGCCATGATTGCTGTGAGAGAGGGCGCAATGCCGGTTGGTGAAATTGAAGCCGAAGAAAGAAAGCGGCTACGTGGGTATAAAAAGTTTTCTACGGAGAAAGAGTATCGTTATGGAAAAGGAAAAATATGACATGGGTGATGCTGTGGGAAACAGTAATACAAAAGCCTTATTCCATAGATCTTCCGGAGGGGTTGGTTCGCGCTGGGGATTGCTGTGATGAACTGACACGGGAATGAGGACGGGGAGAAGTTCTGACGGTAGAATAGGGATTGATAGTTTTATCCCAGCTATGCGGCGTGATGCCGTGAAAAGAAAAACAAAATTGAGTTGTTTCCGAAGAGTTTGAGGATGAATGAGTAGACAGGAGGAGCATAAGAAGAAAATATTATGCTTGCTGCCACTTCCGAGCGAACTTCAAAGACTGGCTATTGGGAGGCTGTATTCTCCCATACAAGGCCGTTGGGGGTTGTTCCGGATATGGGATATGAGGCCAGGATAGTATTATAGCCTGTCCAACGGGCTTGTAAATGCCGTCCAGGGGCTGGACAGGCTATAATAACAACTAAAAATAGGGAAAAACTCTATTGATAATATATGCCGTATAAAGGGGCCAGGAACAGGTGAAAATATGCCGGAATCTGGCTTGCCGAAAAATAGGGAAAAACTCTATTGATAATATATGCCGTATAAAGGGCCTTTAGGCCCTCAAAAAAATTTCTAAAATTCTCTCTCGGACAGGGAGAAAGTCGGAGGGGAAAAGGGGGATGAGCGGAGGCTGTGGTAATGTGGTAAACCCGATAGGGTTTTCCATCATTTCCACAGCCGGAGCGAGGGGGGAAAGGGGGAGGTGACTTTCTCTTTAAGGCCCCGAAGGGGCCGCTCTTTGGCTCCCCCTTTCCCCCTTCCCGCCCGCAGGCGATCCCCGCCGCAGCGGATTTCTTTTTGCTACTTTTTCTTTTGGAGGTGAGCATATGGCTATGGATCAGCAGACCGTTATGGAGCGGTTGAAGGAATTGTACCGGGAAAAGAATGAGCATTTGGAGAAGTTCCTGGAGCCGGTCACACCCTTTGAATTTTACCGGGAGATCTTCCCGGTGGGTAGCTTTGAACGGAAGGGTCATTTTGAGGACGCAAAGGGGAACGGAATCGCGGTGACGGTGCCGCCGAAGGCGGCAGGGATCGCCCTGGAGATCAAAGAGGAAGGCAAGGCCAAACGCTACACGATCACCGATGAACTGTCGGAGCTGTCGGAGGTCTACGATACGGACTTTACCATCATGTCTCCCCTGTCCTACTTTGGGCGGCGGCGGTGCGGTAAGAACGCCCGGTATCTCTATGCCCTGGTCTTTGACCTGGATGGGGTGGGTATGCCCCAGCTCCGGGACACCCTGCACCAGATGAACAAGGATATTCTTCCCCAGGCAACCTTTGTCGTAAACAGCGGGACAGGGCTTCACCTGTATTATGTGCTGGAGGAGCCGATCCCTATGTACCCGCACAATCAGAAATGCTTGAAGGAATTGAAGTATTCCCTCACCAGGCAGATTTGGAACAGGTACACCTCCACCATCAAGGAGCCGCAAATGCAGGGCATTTTGCAGGGCTTCCGGGTAGTCGGCTCCGGCTCCAAGCTGGGCCGGGAGTACCCGGTGACGGCCTATCGGCTCGGAGGGAGGGTGACGCTGGAGAAGCTGCTGGAGTTTATCCCGGACAGCAACGGGGAGCAGCAGCAGCTCTTGGGTCTCATGCGGAAGGGGCGACTCTCGCTGGCCGAGGCGAAGGAGAAGTACCCGGACTGGTATGAGCGGCGAATCGTCAAGAAGGAGCGGCGGGGCCGCTGGACGGTCAAGCGAGATCTCTATGACTGGTGGCTGCACCGGATCGAGGACGAGATCAAAGTGGGCCATCGCTTCTATGGCATTATGACGCTGGCGATCTATGCGAAGAAATGCGGGATAGATGAGAAGGAGCTGCGCCGGGACGCTTTCTCTCTGCTGAAACCCTATGACGATATGAGTGTGGAGGACATCAACCGCTTTACGAAGGATGATGTGGTGTGTGCCCTGGAGATGTTCAACGAGGACTATGTGACATTTCCCAGGGATGATGTAGCGAAGATCTCCGGTCTGTCTATGCCCGTTAATAAGCGGAACTGGCGCAAGCAGAAGCAGCATTTAAGGCTAGAACGGGGACAACTGGCAATTTTGAGGGAGATGGGGGAGAGAAAACAGGTGCGGCCCGTGGGAAGTGGGACAGCTCAGAATCAGGTTTCGAATGGCGGCAGCAGCACCCAGAAGGGCGCAAGGCAGATTGCCATAGGGACACAGGCCTTGATCCTAAGACGATACGCAAGTGGTGGGATGATATTTACATCACAAGAGAAAGAAAAGACTTGAATTGAATTGATAAATAAGGTACAATAAAAAGGACAAGAAACGGTACATAATATAGATTGGAGGTGTCTTTTATGATTGCTATTAACTTTACGACTGCCCGTGGTCGCCTGAAGGATTTTTGTGATAGGGTGACAGACAGAGGAGAGACGGTAATTGTAACCAGAAAAGCTGAAAAAAACGTTGTAATCATTAGCGAGGAACGCTTTAACGAGTTGGAGAAAGCGGAGCGGAATGCTGCCTATCTTGGAAAATTGGAGAGAGGGCTGGAGCAGGTTCACGCTGGCCTTGGGATTGTGAAAACGATGGAGGAGCTGGAGGCGATGGTGGGCGATGGCATATAACATTACCTTTTCGCCTGACGCTTGGGCGGATTACCTGTACTGGCAGTCAGAGGACAAAGAAAACGCTGAAGCGGATCAATAAGTTGCTCCAAGAGGTGCAGCGTGACGGGGCAGTACAAGGCATAGGAAAAGCGGAGTTGCTGCGGAAAATCAAGGGCATGAGTAAACGTATTGACGATACGAACCGGCTCGTCTATACCGCTGAAAATGACAACATTATCGTTTTGTCATGCCGGGGGCATTATGAGGATTGATTGGAGGGAAAACCATGTCTCGAAAAGTGATGCAGATCGGCTATGAGCCGGAGCGTGACCGCCTGACCTGGGATGGTTGGGATATTCACTGTGGCCAGGGGCTTGAAGTCCTTCTTCCGGATCGGCTTGGTGGTGGCACATGGCGGGCCGTCTCCTTTGAGTACAACGCTGATGGGTGGTATATGCCTGGGCAGCCTGGGGTGTCTCCGGTAGGGCTTTGGGCTCGTGAAGGCCAAGACTAAAACTAAGCCGGCTCTCGCAGTGGGAGCCGGCTGTTTTATAGTCACTATAATTCTACATTTCTACATTGCTATAAAAATAGATTTATTGTAATATAGAAATATAGATTACTAAAAAAATAGATTTATAGGGATTGGAGTGTGAAAAAATGATAGTAGCGGTAGCAAATCAAAAGGGCGGTGTCGGCAAAACAACCACGTCTCAGGCATTGGCTGCGGGACTGGCAGCGAAGGGGTACAGGGTTCTGGGAATTGACCTCGACCCAGGGGGAACTTCTCTACGGCCCTGCGGTGTGAGAATTACAATGTCCCAACGGGTCTGAAGCCACCGGCCAAATCAGGAGGCCACGCAGCACGCAAAGGGCGGCTTGATTTGATGCCGGCAAATATAATGTTGGCTGGTGCTGAGCAGGAGCGTCCCAGACTGGAAGGAGCACCGGCTGAAGGAGGCCGTGGCTCCGGCTCTTTCCGGCATCGCCACGATTTATCGTGATCGACCGCCTTCCTGGGGGTGCGCGGGACGAATTTTACCTGTGCCACTGATATTCTGATTCCCACGGCCGGGATCTTCGCCACGGCCAGGATATCCCAACTCAATGAGACGGTCAAGAAGCGTCCAGAAGTATTACAATCTGGCGTGGCATCCGGGCATTCTATTTACCCGTTCAATCCAGAGCAAATATCAGGCGGCAGATCAAGGAACTGGCGGGCAGTTGGAGCGAGTATATCGGCGCCAATCACGATACCTACATTCGCTCTGCGGTGGCCGTGGGAGGACTCAGGCAAACCAGACCCGATATGTTTGATTATGCACGAATGAGTCACGTGGCGAAGATTACAAGGGACTTCAATGAAGAGGCTTTCTGAAAAGCTAAATGCGGCGTGGCAGGAGATGCAAAAGTGGGAATTGCGGGATCGCAACGTTTAAGCAGATCGTTTGGAGACTGATCGGGAGCCGGAGGTGGATAGCCAGGAACCAGCAGCAACAGATCGGGTGCAGCAGGCCATATTTTCTGGATCAGGACATGGAATAAGGCGTTGAGGAATGGCATTGGAAAGAAAGACTTGACAGAGGTGGTAAATGAAATTTTGAGCAGGACTTGAACGGTAATTTTTTTAAAAATATAGAAAAAAGAGGACTTTGGTCCTATCATTCCCAAGTCTCTTTCCTAAAATTGATTGAACATAAATTAGTTGCTGATAAAAAAAGATATCCGATAAAGTAGTAGTTTTTTCAAATTTCTGTGTAAGGACTGTTTCTAACTTATAATATCCTTCCGAGATGGAACCATAATAGTATGAAAGATCAAGGTAAATACGCTTTTCTTACTTGAGCATTAATTTGATGAAGAATAAACAACTTCAGAGAGAAGCAGTATTGCAGGACTGTTAAAGGTATATCTGCAAGATCCTTCCTTTAATAGTACTTAAGGGCAAGAATTGCTGAATAAGAAACATCAGCGTTTGACAGCAGGATTTGCATCGATAGGAGTTGTTTCACTGTCAACTGCCCCAATAATAAGGCTGAAGAGGGTAGTCTTATTGCCTGGGGGGTTAAATAACTGGAAAGTCGATTGATAACAATACACGCCCAGCTCGACTGATACGAATATCTCCGGTAGAAAAACAAATCGAAAAAAGTCATCTAAAAGTCCAAGAGAATAAATTGTTCTTATTGCAGAATGATACTCAGGACTGTGTGTCCAGCTGTGGAGGTTGTCTAAAAAGAGAACTTGATGAATGGGGGAAGTCTGGAGAAAAATGAGTCAACAAGCACATTATACAGCAACTGCGCCATGTCAAAAATGCTAAGAGAGAGTTATCTAATTTATCTACGATTCTAAATTTAGAACATTGTGCTCGGACAAAACTTATGGTACATATGGCTCATACCATGAATCATAATCAGAGAAATCAAGTTCTGAGGATAAAACGCCGTCCAAAGTACGAAGAACTGAGCACTTTGCGCAAAGTTACAGGGCTATTCGGTTGAAATGTTCAAATCACGCAAATCAAACGATGCCGGCACCGGCCGCTTCCATGATAGCATCACGCATAAGCCCAGTAAGATGAAGGGACATCGAAAATGAGAACTTTTTTTTGCAATGCAAGAAGTTAGTGAACAACATTCATAGTAATCTGCTTAACACAGAGCCAAGAGCCATAAACCGAGAGGATGAAGGAAACATAGATTCTCATACACATACACCGAAAAACAATTATTAGGAGAGAGGCAAATACGAGAGCAGTCTAAGGTTGAATGGCATATATCATTTGGCATAGCACTCAACCAAAAATGCTTATCTTCAGTCAGATTATTAGTAGAATGTTTCGAACCAGAGGCGACACCATTGCATAATAATTGCTACCGCTTTTTGCAATACAATATATTAGCTGTCACCACCAAAGGTTCATTGCGTCAGTTACAAGTACATTGCTAATTGTCAAAGGCTGATTGTTAATCCCTAATATTTACCGATCCGTTGGTAGATGTCACTGTACCAGAACGATAACCAGAAAGTACTTCCAACCTTGTATATCGTTGACCCCTCAGACACCAACATATACTTGTCATTGGATAGGGCATGGTTACTGACATTCCACGTCGCTCATCGAATTAGAATTAGTGATTTTGATAAAGAGCAGCATCATTTCTCCCGGAAAATGCAGAATCAACGCAGACACCAATAGTCATACCATTTAGAGTCGCAGAATCACCGTACTATAAGCGTGTCCGCTGAAACAAAGCCTGCAAACATTGTCGTTCTCGTCATAAAGTAAACAGGCCATCCGATGCTCAAAGGTCCAGCAGGACTTACAATATCACCACCAGGTTTTAGCGATGCAGTTGTCGGGTATGCAAACCTTCGATAAGCATATAGGCGTCAGATGCACCAAACATATCTAAGAAGGAATTTCTTTTTCGAGTCATTGAGATCTGTAATACCGACAATAATAGAATTGTCTTTTTGGGAGATGTAGAAGAACGAAATAGAATTTAGAAGATTTGCTTGATCGTCAGAAAATGCAGAAGGGTTGCTCTGAAAACTAAGACACGCATCATCAATTTCAGATTTAAGTGAGTTTAGTTCATTATACGAGTAAACAGTATCAAGGATAAAGGAACCTTACTTTCATTTAGACAAGAGCAAAATTTCTCTTGGCGATGAGGATATCGAATTGGTTTGCATGACTACAAGGCACCTTCAGGTTGATGTAATTGCTGGGATAGACTTATGTCAGAAGGGGCACAATAAAATCCAAAAGAAATCCATTAACATTTCATTACTGCGCGAACTGAGCACGACATGGACAAGATTCGACTTGAAACGCATGGTTTGATGGTCGAAGCGGATGCTAGAGACAGGGACGGACAACGGAAGCATTATAACAGGCAAGAAGAAAATTGCTGATAAGGACTTCTTCACATACGTCTCCTTTCTTGGCATAGCGACGGATGACGAGTTATGGTGTTTTTGCAGGTGATCGTCTCGTCTAAGCGTATTTTACCATAGTGATAAAAAATTCAAATGATTTTTAGTATAACGATTTCCGTTGCATATGTGTGAACAAGGTAAACAAGATGAATGGAGGCCAGTAATATGTTGACACACCAGATTACGTATGGTAGAGGTAATTTCCTGGATAAAAGGCGCAGTGGAACGCTGATTTAGACGGTATGAATGGCGGCTGTGAGGCGGCGTGTGGCCAGCAGAAATTGAGAATGGCTCGTCTGGGCGAGGTAAATAATGAGTAAGAGCCCAAACGTGTCTTAGCTGCTTGGCACTAGATCACCATTTGGAAGTCAGGGGGAGGTTTGCTGGAATTGCTAATCGAAACCACTTCAGGTTTGATACACCTGTGGCAGTCGTAAGGACTTGCCGTAGTAACCTTTGTGAGCAAGGCTTGTCATGGACTGACATTAGTAATCACAGACTTGTGCCGGTAAATAAAACATATCTGTTCCTATCCACTTTCTGATAGTAGCCGGAATACTGTAGATCTTCGGAGGAGAGCTGCTTCCTCTACAAAAGAAGCCGACAGTCTTTGAACTGCCGTAGATCTCAATAAATCAGAGCTGCACATAGAAAGCAGGTTAAAGTGTAGGGAGCAATCCCAAACCCGTCATATAAGACGTTAAAAAGAGATTGTATTTTGCCGATTGTCGAGGATCTCCAGAATGAACTGGCATGAGCAGCTGAAATGTAGAAGTCTATAAAACTAAAAAAATAGTTATGTGGTTTAAGCAAAATAGATTATACAAAAATAAAGATGCACGAAGGAAGTCGAATGGGGCGCTGGCGCGTACTTCAAGGATCTGCACCAGCAACCTATGACCAAACTTACCGGGATGCAGGCCTTTGGCGAGGAAACAGAGGCGGTAGTAACGGTACAGCAGGACAAGATATTTTCCTTCAACACCTATGGACTACTGGAGAAGCATACAGTATTTTTATCAAAGTACATCAAAGGATAACCATCAGGTGTACGACGCTGAGAAGCGCAGTACGCAATGGTGGCTGGAGCCAGGAGTGGATCAGGGGCTTTCAGCGGCGTGGACGGTGCAGCTCGAAGCAGCTTTGGAAGCTGCAGAGTTCCGGATGACGAGTACTTTAAGCCATGGCAGGAAACCGTGAGAAATTGAAAGCGGAGCCAGGGGGACAGGTGCAGGACAAACATTTTTTTCAAAGACGAACAACGATGAACTGGAAATTCTGTAGGGGACAGCGAGGAACTGCAGGGCACAGGAGCGGACCTGGTTCCCAGGACGCAAGTGAGGCGGAGAACTGCAGAATCTGGGGGGCAGCGAGCACCGAGTGTCACAAAACGCCTTGAAATGCTCCGGACATGTTTGTTTCCGGAGGAGTGGTTTGTGCAACGGAAGGAGCGGACAGGAGCGTTTAAAGCGATTATAAGAGCAAATGCGAGGAACTTTGAATCGTTGAACTGGATGACGATACACCGCCAGGAAAGAGGGGAGAAGGTGTGGCGATCATAATTGCCGGAAACATCCACGGCTATCGTTAGGAGTACGCTACGGCAATCTACAAGGCTCTGCCAGGGCCGATAGAGGGACATTCCTATGACAGGGTGAACCGCGGCACCGGGCGGCGTTATCAAAGCGAGGTTTATACTTGCCGAAAAGATGAAGCGGGGAAGAAGCTGGACAAGGCTGCCATGCTGATCTGCAGCAAGGCGCTGGGGCATAACCGAATCAGCGTCGTAGCGGATAACTATATTCGGGGCCTGTAAGGAGGTGCGCTGCCGTGGGCGAGTTTGTAAAAAAAGACTTTGATGGGATATAAAAGAAGTTCCTGACGGCCAATCCGATCCAGAGTGTACCCATGTAATTTTGACGGAGACCGAATATGCAAAACTACAGCGGAAGATCAGCGATGCGGAGCAGTTGGCCAGGACAACGAAATATGAAGCAGAGCGAGAGGTTGATTCTGCCAGACGACGCCGATTATAAAAAATTAGGCAGAATGTCGAGAAAGCAAATCAGACGATAAAAGGTGGAGCGAGGCCCTGGATGCGGAACGAGCCGAGGAGCGGCCATCTGCGGAGCCTAAATGAAAACCTGCTACGGATTGCCAGAGAGAGGGCGAATGCCGACAGGAAATTGAAGCCGAAGAAAGAGCATACCGGGTATAGTGTAGTTTTCTCTACGGAGAAAGAGCATCGTTATGGAAAAGGAAAAAATATGACAAGGGTGATGCTGTGGGAAACAGTAATACAAAGCCCCTATTCCATAGATCTTCCGGAGGGGTTGGTTCGCAAGCAGATTACAGATGAACTGACACGGGTGAATGAGGACGGGGAGAGCCTGATTTGCAGAATAGGGATTGATAGTTTTTATCCTGGCAGCTATGCGGCGATGCTTCAGAAAAGAAAACAAATTGAGTTGTTTGAAGAGTCGGAGGATGACGAGGAGCCGGAGAAGCCGAAGGGAGAGAACATCATGCTGCGGCCATATTTCCGGGCGAACTTCAAGGCCGGTTATTGGGAGGCTGTGTTCTTCCATACAAAGCCGCTGGGAGTTGTTCCTGCGGATATGCGGGCGAGGTGACGCCAGGGGCTCTGTGTGCGGAGAAGAGAGATACCCCGTACAACATGCAAGTTGTAAAATAAGCCTGTCCAGGGGCTTGAAAAGGACTGCCTGGACATGCTATATTAACAATCAGGAATAGGGAATAAAATGTATTGATAATATATGCCCCCCTATGGGGGTATGGGGATAGCAACTGGAGTTAGTGTGTTGTAAAATAGGGAATAAAATGTATTGATAATATATGCCCCCCTATGGCCTTTAGGCCAAGGAAAAATAATAAAAATATTCTCTCTCGGATAGGGAGAAAGTCGGAGGGGAAAATGGGGGTGAGCGACGGGGTGTGGGAATGTGGTAAACCTAAAAGGTTTTCCATCATTTCCATGCCCCAGAGCGAGGGGGAAAAGGGGGAGGTGACTTTCTCTTTAAGGCCCCGGAGGGGCTGCTCTTTGGCTCCCCCTTTTCCCCCTGTGGGTTTGCAGAATGTGTGAAAAGAGGTGTAAGGAATGGCGGATCAGCAAGAGGCTCTGGAACGACAGCGGGAGCTTTATCAGGAAAAGAATGAGCATTTGGAAAGGTTTTTGGAGCCGGTAGCGCCGTATGAGTTTTATCGGGAGATCTTCCCGGAGGGTTCTTTCGAGAGGAAGGGGCATTTTGAGGACAGGAAGGGAAACGGGATTGCAGTGACGGTTCAGAAAGTTGAGGTCGATAAGGCGACCGGGATTGCCTTGCAGATCGAGGGGGATGGTAAGGCGAAACGCTGTACTATCACTGACGAGCTGGACGAACTGCGGGCGCTGCAAGACACTGATTTTACGATTATGTCCCCGATTTCCTATTTTGGTCTGCGGCGATGCGGTAAAAATGCCAGGTATCTTTATGCTCTGGTGTTTGACCTGGATGGGGTAGGTATGCCGCAGCTTCGGGATACGCTGCACCAGATGAACAAGGATATTCTGCCCCAGGCAACCTTTGTTGTAAACAGCGGGACGGGGCTTCACCTGTATTATGTGCTGAAAGAGCCGGTGCCTATGTATCCGCACAACCAGAAATGCTTGAAGGAGTTGAAATATTCCCTTACTCGGCAGATTTGGAACCGATATACCTCCACGATAAAAGAACCGCAAATGCAGGGCATTTTGCAGGGCTTTCGGGTGGTCGGCTCCGGCTCGAAACTGGGGCGGGAGTACCCTGTGAGGGCGTTTCGGCTTGGCGGGCCGGTGGAACTGGCGCAGCTGCTCGATTATATTCCGGACAGCAACGGGGAGAGGCAGCGGCTTGAGGGGCTTATGAGAAAGAGCCGCCTGTCGCTGGATGAAGCAAAGGAGAAGTACCCAGATTGGTATGAACGGAGGATTGTCAAGAAGGAACGGCGGGGGCGTTGGACGGTTAAGCGTGACCTTTACGATTGGTGGCTGCACCGGATCGCTGACGAAATTCGGGTAGGCCATCGCTTTTATGGCATTATGACGCTGGCGATTTATGCGAAAAAATGTGGGATTGACGAGGACGAAGTGCGCCGGGACGCTTTTGCGCTGCTCCAGCCCTATGATGATATGAGCGTGGAGGATATAAACCGCTTCACGAAAGATGATGTGGTGTGCGCCCTGGAGATGTTCAATGAGGACTATGTGACATTTCCCAGGGACGATATAGCGAAGATCTCCGGGCTGTCCATGCCAGTCAATAAGCGCAACTGGCGCAAGCAGGAGCAGCATTTAAGGCTGGCACGGGGACAACTGGCAATTTTGAGGGATATGGGGGAGATAAAACAGGGGCGGCCCGTTGGAAGTGGGACAGCTCAGAATCAGGTTTCGGAATGGCGGCAGCAGCACCCAGAAGGGCGCAAGGCAGATTGCCATAGGGACACAGGCCTTGATCCTAAGACGATACGCAAGTGGGGTGGGATGATATTTACATCACAAGAGAAAGAAAAAAGACTTGAATTGAATTGATAAATAAGGTACAATAAAAAGGACAAGAAACGGTACATAATATAGATTGGAGGCGTCTTTTTATGATTGCTATTAACTTTACGACTGCCCGTGGTCGCCTGAAGGATTTTTGTGATAGGGTGACAGACAGAGGAGAGACGGTAATTGTAACCAGAAAAGCTGAAAAAAACGTTGTAATCATTAGCGAGGAACGCTTTAACGAGTTGGAGAAAGCGGAGCGGAATGCTGCCTATCTTGGAAAATTGGAGAGAGGGCTGGAGCAGGTTCACGCTGGCCTTGGGATTGTGAAAACGATGGAGGAGCTGGAGGCGATGGTGGGCGATGGCATATAACATTACCTTTTCGCCTGACGCTTGGGCGGATTACCTGTACTGGCAGTCAGAGGACAAGAAAACGCTGAAGCGGATCAATAAGTTGCTCCAAGAGTTGCAGCGTGACGGGGCAGTACAAGGCATAGGAAAAGCGGAGTTGCTGCGGAAAATCAAGGGCATGAGTAAACGTATTGACGATACGAACCGGCTCGTCTATACCGCTGAAAATGACAACATTATCGTTTTGTCATGCCGGGGGCATTATGAGGATTGATTGGAGGGAAAACCATGTCTCGAAAAGTGATGCAGATCGGCTATGAGCCGGAGCGTGACCGCCTGACCTGGGATGGTTGGGATATTCGCTGTGGCCAGGGGCTTGAAGTCCTTCTTCCGGATCGGCTTGGTGGTGGCACATGGCGGGCCGTCTCCTTTGAGTACAACGCTGATGGGTGGTATATGCCTGGGCAGCCTGGGGTGTCTCCGGTAGGGCTTTGGGCTCGTGAAGGCCAAGACTAAACTAAGCCGGCTCTCGCAGTGGGAGCCGGCTGTTTTATAGTCACTATAATTCTACATTTCTACATTGCTATAAAAATAGATTTATTGTAATATAGAAATATAGATTACTACAAAAAAATAGATTTATAGGATTGGAGTGTGAAAAATGATAGTAGCGGTAGCAAATCAAAAGGGCGGTGTCGGCAAAACAACCACGTCCCAGGCATTGGCTGCAGGACTGGCGGAGAAAGGATACAAGGTGCTTGGGATTGATCTCGACCCACAGGGGAACTTCTCTACGGCCTGCGGTGTAGAGAATTACAATGTCCCAACGGTCTATGAAGTGATGAAGCGACTGGCCACAATCCAGGAGGCCACGCAGCACGCAAAGGGCGGCTATGATGTTGTGCCGGCAAATATAATGTTGGCTGGTGCTGAGCAGGAGCTGTCCCAGACTGGGAAGGAGCACCGGCTGAAGGAGGCCGTGGCTCCGGTCGCCTGCGACTACGATTTTATCGTGATCGATACGCCGCCTTCCCTGGGAGTGCTGACGGTGAATGCCTTTACCTGTGCCACTGATATTCTGATTCCCACCACGGCCGGGATCTTCGCCACGGCCGGGATATCCCAACTCAATGAGACGGTCACAAGCGTCCAGAAGTATTGCAATCCTGGCGTGAAGATCCGGGGCATTCTATTTACCCGGTTCAATCCCAGAGCAAATATCAGCCGGCAGATCAAGGAACTGGCGGAGCAGTTGAGCGAGTATATATCGGCGCCAATCTACGATACCTACATTCGCTCTGCGGTGGCCGTGGAGGAGGCTCAGGCAAACCGGGCCGATATATTTGATTATGCAGGTAAGTCTACCGTGGCAGAGGATTACAGGGACTTCATCGAAGAATTTCTGAAAGGGGTAAATGCGTGATGGCAGGGAAAGTAAAGTTTGATCGGGATGAAACGTTTAAGCAGATCATTGGAGCTGATCGGGAGCCGGAGGTGGATAGCCAGGAGACGCCAGCAGCGAAAGAAAAAAAGCAGGATCGGGTGCAGCGGTCATATTTTCTGGATCGGGACATAGATAAGGCGTTGAGGAGAATGGCATTGGAAGAAGAGAAGAACTTGACAGAGGTGGTAAATGAAATTTTACGAGTAGGACTTGAACGGTATTTTTAAAATATAGAAAAAAAGGACTTGGAATCCTATCATTCCAAGTCCTCTTCCTGATAGAGTTAGTTGAACATAAATTAGTTGCTGATAAAAAAGATATCCGATAAAGAGTAGTTTTTTCCGTTCTGTGTAAGGACTATTTCTAACTTATAATATCCTTCCGAGATGGAACCATAATAGTATGAAAGATCAAAGGTAAATACCTTTTCTTGCCCAGGCATTAATTGATGAAGAATAGCAACTTCAGAAACGGTATTATCAGGACTGTTAAAAGGTATATCTACCCAAGATCCTTCTTTGTAGTACTTAAGGGCAAGAATTGCTGAATAAGAAAATACATCACATCCAGCGTTTGACAGCAGGATTTTTGCATCGATAGGAGTTGTTTCACTGACTGTCAACTGCCCCCCAATAATAAGGCCAGAGAGGGTAGTCTTATTGCCTGGGGTTAAATAACTGGAAAGTCGATTGATAACAATACACGCCTGTGCTCGACTGATACGAATATCTCCGGTAGAAAACAAATCGAAAAAAGTCATCTAAAAGTCCAAGAGAATAAATTGTTCTTATTGCAGAATGATACTCGGATGGGATATTGTCCAACAAATGGAGGTTGTCTAAAGAACTGATGAATGGGGGATCTGAAGGAGAAAAAAAATACAATAGTCAACAAGCACATTATACAACAACTGCGCCATGTCAAAAATGCTAAGAGAGTTATCTAATTTATCTGATTCTAAATTTAGAAGAACATTGTGCTCGGACAAAACTATGGTATATGGCTCATACCATGAATCATAATCAGAGAAATCAAGTTCTGAAGGATAAAACGCCCGTCCCAAAAGTGCAGAGAACTGAGCATAAGTTACAGGGCTATTCGGTTGAAATGTTCCGTCACCAAATCCAAACACGATGCCGGCCTCGGCCGCTTCCATGATAGCATCATAAGCCCAGTAAGATGAAGGGACATCATCGAAATGAGGAGAACTTTTTTGCAATGCAGAAGTTGAAACTGAACAACAATTCATAGTAATCACAGCAACACAGAGCCAAGCCATAAACCGAGAGGATGAAACATAGATTCTCATACACATACACCGAGAAAAACAATTATTAGGAGAGAGGCAAATACGAGCAGTCTAAAGGTTGAATGGCATATATCATTTGAGAAACATAGCACTCAATAAATGTATCTTCAGTCAGATTATTAGTAGAATGTTTCGAACCAGAGGCGGTACCGATTGCATAATAATTGCTACCGCTTTTGCAATACACAATGCCACCGCTGTCACCACCAAGGTTCATTGCGTCAGTTACAAGTACATTGCTAATTGTCAAAGGCTGATTGTTAATCCTATATGTTACCGATCCGTTGGTAGATGTCACTGTACCAGAACGATAACCAGAAGTACTTCCAACCTTGTATATCGTTGACCCCTCAGACACCAACATATACTACTTGTCATTGGATAGGGTATGGTTACTGACATTCACCACGTCGCTCATCGAATAATTAGAATTAGTGATTTTGATAAGAGCAGCATCATTTCTCCCGGAAAATGCAGAATCAACGCAGACACCAATAGTCATACCATTTAGAGTCGCAGAATCACCCGTACTATAAGCGTGTCCCGCTGAAACAAAGCCCCTGCAAACATTGTCGTTCTCGTCATAAAAGTAAACAGGCCATCCGATGCTCAAAGGTCCAGCGGGACTTACAATATCACCACCAGGTTTTAGCGATGCAGTTGTCGTGGTATGCAAACCTTCGATAAGCATATAGGCGTCAGATGCACCAAACATATCTAAGAAGGAATTTCTTTTCGAGTCATTGAGATCTGTAATACCGACAATAATAGAATTGTCTTTTTGGGAGATGTAGAAGAACGAAATAGAATTTAGAAGATTTGCTTGATCGTCAGAAAATGCAGAAGGGTTGCTCTGAAAACTAAGACACGCATCATCAATTTCAGATTTAAGTGAGTTTAGTTCATTATACGAGTAAGAAACAGTATCAAGGATAAAGGAACCTGCTTCATTTAAGACAGAAGCAAAATTTCCCCCTCTTGAAGATGAGGATATCGAATTGGTTTGCATGACTACCAAGGCACCTTCAGAGTTGATGTATGCCCCTCCATAATTGCTGGGATAGACTATGTCAGAAAGGGAGCTGTCAAATCCAAAAGAATCCATTAACATTTCGTACTGTGACTGAGCGACAGCGGACGAATTCGACGAAGCATAGTTTGATGAGTCGAAAGCGGATGCAGAGACAGGAACGGACAACGAGAGCATTATAACAAGGCAGAAAATTGCTGATAAGGACTTCTTCATATACGTCTCCTTTCTTGGCATAGCGATAAACGGATGACGAGTTATGGATGTTTTGCACAAATTTGATCTCGTCCTAAGCGTATTTTACCATAATTATTCTAAAAATTCAAATGTTTTTCTGTGATTTTTTGAAGTATAACGGTTTACCCGTTTACGCTATGTGTGAACGGGTAAACCGTTATGAGATTAGATTTGGTAATATGTTGACACTGCCAGTTACGTATGGTAAGATGTTCCTGGATAGAAAAGGCTGCGGTAGACGCTGATTGGAGCCTTGAAAGAAAGGGGGGTATGGATGGCGGCTGTGGGCGGCGTGTGGCCTAGCAGCAGAAGTGAAGAACGAAGCTCGTCTGGGCGAGGGTAAATAGTAATTAGGCCCAGAGCGTCTTGGCTGGCAGATCTGCCGGTCGGGGGTTTAGCAATTTGCTAATCAGAAGCCACTTCAGGTACGATACACCTGTGTGATGCGTGGGCTTGCCGTAGTAACCTTTGTGAACTGGAAAGCGCATCATGGACCCGGTATTAGTAATCCTTTTGAACGTGCCGGTAAATAAAACGTATCTGTTCCTATCCACTTTCTGATAGTAGCCGGAATACTGTAGATCTTCCGGAGAGCTGCTTCCTCTACAAAGAAGCCGACAGAATCTGAACTGCCGTAGATCTCAATAAAACAGAGCTGCACACATAAGCAGATTAAAAAAAGTGTAGGGAGCAATCCCAAACCCGTCATACATAAGACGTTAAAAAGTGTATTTTGCCGATTGTCGAGTCTCCGAAGGGAGCTGGCATGAGGCGGCTTAGCTTGAACGAGAAATGTAGAAGTCTATAAAACTAAGAAAATAGTTATGTAGTTTTATAGAAATATAGATTTATACAAAAATAGATGCACGAAAGGAAGTCGGAATGGGGCGTAGAAATAAAGCGTACTTCAAGGATCTGCACCAGCAAGCCTATGACCGGCTTACCGGGATGCAGGCTTTTGGCGAGAGCAAAAAAGAGGCGGTAGCCAACGGTACAGCGAAGGACAAGATATTTTCCTTCAACACCTATAAGGAGCTACTGGAAGCATACGAAGTATTTTATCAAGTACATCAAGGATAACCATCCGGAGTGTACGACGCTGAAGAGCGCGAAGAAGTACACCAATGAGTGGCTTCAGGCCAGAGTGGATCAGGGGCTTTCAGCGTGGACGGTGCAGCTTGAAGCGAAAGCGCTGGGAAAGCTATACGGGATTTCCCCGGATGACGAGAATTACTTTAAGCCGCCCAAGCGAAACCGTGAGGAGATTAAGCGGAGCCGGGGGGACCGGGTGCGGGACAAGCATTTCTCCAAGACGAACAACGATGAACTGATAAAGTTTTGCCGGGGAACCGGCCTGCGGCGAAAGGAGCTGCAGGAGCTGCGGGGGAAGGATCTGGTGCCCAGGGCGCAAATTGAGGCGGAGATCTCCGAACTGCAGAAAATCCCGGAGGAGCAGCGAGCACCGAGTGTCACAAAGCGCCTTGAAATGCTCCAGGACGCACGTTTGTTCCCGGAGGAGTGGTTTATCCATGTCCGCAACGGAAAGGGCGGACGAGAGCGTTTAAGCCCGATTATAGGCAAAAATGCAGGGCAGATCATTGAACGGATAACTGATACACCGTCAGAGGAAAAGGTGTGGCAGCACGTTCATAATTGTGCCGACATCCACGGCTATCGTGCGGAGTACGCTACGGCAATCTACAAGGCTCGTGCCAGGGCGATAGAGGACATTCCCTATGACAGGGTGAACCGCGGCACCGGGCGGCGTTATCAAAGCGAGGTTTATACTTGCCGAAAAGATGAAGCGGGGAAGAAGCTGGACAAGGCGGCCATGCTGATCTGCAGCAAGGCGCTGGGGCATAACCGAATCAGCGTCGTAGCGGATAACTATATTCGGGGCCTGTAAGGAGGTGCGCTGCCGTGGGCGAGTTTGTAAAAAAGACTTTGATGGGATATAAAGAAGTTCCTGACGGCCAATCCGATCCAGAGTGTACCCATGTAATTTTGACGGAGACCGAATATGCAAAACTACAGCGGAAGATCAGCGATGCGGAGCAGTTGGCCAGGACAACGAAATATGAAGCAGAGCGAGAGGTTTGATTCTGCCAGACGTGACGCCGATTATAAAATTAGGCAGAATGTCGAGAAAGCAAATCAGACGATAAAAGGTGGAGCGAGGCCCTGGATGCGGAACGAGCCGAGAGCGGCCATCTGCGGAGCCTAAATGAAAACCTGCTACGGATTGCCAGAGAGGGGCGAATGCCGACAGGAAATTGAAGCCGAAGAAAGAGCATACCGGGTATAGTGTAGTTTTCTCTACGGAGAAAAAGAGCATCGTTATGGAAAAGGAAAAAAAAAATATGACAAGGGTGATGCTGTGGGAAACAGTAATACAAAGCCCCTATTCCCTAGATCTTCCGGAGGGGTTGGTTCGCAAGCAGATTACAGATGAACTGACACGGGTGAATGAGGACGGGGAGAGCCTGATTTGCAGAATAGGGATTGATAGTTTTTATCCTGGCAGCTATGCGGCGATGCTTCAGAAAAAAAAACAAATTGAGTTGTTTGAAGAGTCGGAGGATGACGAGGAGCCGGAGAGGCAGCCGAAGGGAGAGAACATCATGCTGCGGCCATATTTCCGGGCGAACTTCAAGGCCGGTTATTGGGAGGCTGTGTTCTTCCATACAAAGCCGCTGGGAGTTGTTCCTGCGGATATGCGGGCGAGGTGACGCCAGGGGCTCTGTGTGCGGAGAAGAGAGATACCCCGTACAACATGCAAGTTGTAAAATAAGCCTGTCCAGGGGGCTTGAAAAGGACTGCCTGGACAGGCTATATTAACAATCAGGAATAGGGAAAAAAACTCTATTGATAATATATGCCGTATAAGAGGGGTTAGTGAGTGTGCCCATATGGGGTAGATTTGGCTTGTCGAAAAAATAGGGAAAAATTCTATTGATAATATATGCCCGACTATGGGCCTTTAGGCCCTCAAATAAGAAAACTCTTAAAATTTCTCTCTTTAAACAGGGAGAAAGTCGGAGGGGAAATGGGGGGTGAGCGGAGGCTGTGGGAATGTGGTAAACCCGTTAGGGTTTTCCATCATTTCCATGGCCGGAGCGAGGGGGGAAAGGGGGAGGTGACTTTCTCTTTAAGGCCCCGGAGGGGCCGCTCTTTAGGCTCTCCCTTTCCCCCCCCTTCCCGCCCGCAGGCGGTCCCCGCCGCAGCGGATTTTCTTTTTGCTACTTTTTCTTTTGGAGGTGAACGTATGGCTATGGATCAGCAGACTGCTATGGAGCAGTTGCGGGAATTGTACCGGGAAAAAACGAGCATTTGGAGAGGTTCCTGGAGCCTGTGACGCCTTTTGAGTTTTATCGGGATATCTTCCCGGTGGGAAGTTTTGAGAGGAAGGGCCATTTTGAGGACGAGAAAGGCAACGGGATTGCGGTGACGGTGCCACCAAAAGCTGCGGGGATCGCTATGGAGATTAAAGGGTGATGGAAAGGCCAGGCGCTACACCATCACCGATGAGTTGTCGGAGCTGTCGGAGGTTTTTGACACAGACTTTACCATCATGTCCCCTCTGTCTTACTTTGGGCGGCGTCGGTGTGGCAAAAATGCCAGGTATCTCTATGCCATGGTATTCGACTTGGACGGGGTTGAGATGCCACAGCTCCGGGACACGCTGCACCAGATGAACAAGGATATTCTGCCCAAGGCTACCTTTGTCGTAAACAGCGGGACGGGACTTCACCTGTATTATGTCCTGCAGGAACCTATCCCCATGTATCCGCATAATCAGAAATGCCTGAAGGAATTGAAATACTCTCTCACCCGGCAGATCTGGAACAGATACACCTCCACCATCAAGGAACCGCAGGTACAAGGGATACTGCAGGGGTTTCGAGTGGTTGGGTCTGGCTCGAAGTTGGGTAGGGACTATCCTGTGGTAGCCTATCGGCTCGGCGGGCGGATGACAATAGAGGAATTGCTGGAGTTTATTCCGGACAGCAACGGGGAGCAGCAGCAGATCCTGGGCCTGATGAGAAAGGGCCGTTTTTCCATGGAGGAGGCGAAAGAGAAGTATCCGGATTGGTATGATCGCCGGGTGGTGAAAAAGGAGCGGCGGGGGCGCTGGACGGTGAAGCGGGATCTTTATGACTGGTGGCTGCATCGGATTGAGGACGAGATCCGGGTGGGCCATCGTTTCTATGGCATTATGACGCTGGCGATCTATGCGAAGAAATGCGGGATAGATGAGGAGGAGCTGCGCCGGGACGCTTTCTCTCTGCTGAAACCCTATGACGATATGAGTGTGGAGGACATCAACCGCTTTACGAAGGATGATGTGGTGTGTGCCCTGGAGATGTTCAACGAGGACTATGTGACATTTCCCAGGGATGATGTAGCGAAGATCTCCGGTCTGTCTATGCCCGTTAATAAGCGGAACTGGCGCAAGCAGGAGCAGCATTTAAGGCTGGCACGGGGACAACTGGCAATTTTGAGGGATATGGGGGAGATAAAACAGGGGCGGCCCGTTGGAAGTGGGACAGCTCAGAATCAGGTTTCGGAATGGCGGCGGCAGCACCCGGAGGGCCGCAAGGCCGACTGCCACCGGGACACGGGCCTTGATCCGAAAACAATTCGCAAGTGGTGGGACACAGAATTTACAACAACGTAATAAAATAATCATACAATGTATTGATATTTTCTTGTTATTGAAGTATAATATTATCAATGAAAGGGGGTAATTTGATGGCACAGACAACTCTAAGTGTTCGCATGGATATGGATGTAAAGAGCCAGCTCGACGCTTTGTGTGCTGATGTAGGGATGACGACCTCTACAGCAATCAATATGTTTGCAAAGGCGTTTATTCGTGAACGGCGGTTGCCGTTTGATGTGGTGGCGTCAGACCCATTCTATTCGGAGAGCAATATGAAGCACCTGCAGCGTAGCATCCAGCAGATCAATGAGGGCAAGGTCGTTATCAAAACGATGGATGAGCTGGAGGAAATGGCCAATGGGTAATCTTGCCTTTTCTGAAAGTGGCTGGGACGATTATCTTTATTGGCAGACAGAAGATAAAAAAACGCTGAAGCGGATCAACCAGCTTTTGCAGGATATTTTGAGAAATGGCTATGATGGGATTGGGAAGCCGGAGCCGGTACGGGAAAACTTAAGTGGCTATTGGAGTCGTCGGATTGATGCTACAAATCGTCTGGTTTATCGTATTTCTGGAGAATCCATTGAGGTTGTTTCTTGTAGATATCATTACGATGATAAGTAAAGGGGGCTGTGACTGTGGTGTCTAAGGTATTACAGATCGGTTATGAGCCGGAGCGTGATCGGCTGACTTGGGATGGATGGGACATTCACTGCGGACATGATATGGAGGTACTGCTCCCTGATCAGCTCGGTGGCGGCACATGGCGGACTGTATCCTTTGAGCACAATGATGAGGGATGGTATATGCCTGGGTATCCTGGTGTGTCTCCGATTGGCTTGTGGGCGAGAGAAAAGTGAGTAAAAAACGGTGAGGTATTACCTCACCGTTTTTTTTTTCTCTTTAACGTAAATATATGATATAATTGATATAAAAAGTTAAATAATGGAAATAAGTTATATAAATTAAATAACAAAAGGAGAGAAAAACGTGAAGGTAATTGCAATCGCAAACCAAAAGGCGGTGTCGCAAAGACAACCACTACACATAATCTTGCTGTTGCTCTGGCAGATGCAGGGAAAAAAAGGTGCTAATGATTGATCTGGACAGTCAGGCCAGTTTGACGATTAGCGTTGGCTTGGAGCCGTTGGAGATACAGCGAACCATTGTAGATGTGCTGAAAAAGGATGGAGCGCCGATCAGCGAGTGCATCCAGCGGCTTCGGGATAATTTGCATATTGTCACATCGATTATAGACTTGGCGCCAATGGAGATGGAAATGCTGTCCAGAGCCAGCCGGGAGAAGATTCTGGATCGGGCGCTGAAACCCGTGAAGGACAATTACGATTTTATTTTGATTGACTGTCCGCCACAGCTCTCTATTCTGACGATCAATGCGCTTTCCTGTGCCGATGGGGTGCTGATTCCCGTCAAGAACGGACTACCTGGCCTATCGCGGACTGACGCAACTGCAGGACAGCATCCGGGAGATCCAGGAGCTTATCAATCCTGACCTTCAGGTGATGGGTGTGATTGCCACGTTGTACGATACACGAGTAACGGATGATCGGGAGATCCTCGGTCTATTGAAAGAGGAATATAATCTGCTGGGCGTTGTGAAGCGGCTGGCTGTGGCAAAGAAGGGAATTTATGATGGTCTGGCCGTGGTGGAGCAGGCACCGAACAGCGAGATTTCCGCAGAGTACAAGGCAGTTGCGGAAATGATTATTTCAGGAAATATGAAGAGGGAGGAGCAGTGCCATGGGTAAGCTGCAGGATCGGGAGAACAAAAGAAAGAGTATCATCGGCGGTATGATCGATACGCCTATAGCACAGACGACCAGCACTGGGAGTCGGGGCCGACCGAAAGCAGATCGGGGAGCTGAAGAAGCGGATCAGTCTGTCGGTGTTACCGAGTTTGTACGATGACATTCCAGAAAATTGCTTATGTGCAGCGTCGGAGTGTGAGTGAGCTACTGTCTGCTATGATGGAGGAGTACAGAGGGAGCCATGCTGCGGAGCTGGCTGAATATGAAGAGATACAGAGATAAAAACGCACCGAGCGGAGTTTTTCCGGTTCTGCTCGGTGTAGTTTTACAAAAAAGGTGCTTAGGCAATCATAGATTGCCTAAATGTAAACCGCTTGCGGTTTACATTTAATGAGCTTTCGCTTACTTTGGAGGTGCAAGGATGAAGTTAGAAGAAAAACTGGTTTCTCTGAGAAAAGCGAAAGGGCTGTCTCAAATGAAGCTGGCAGAGAAGATGAATGTATCCCGCCAAGCCATATCCAGGTGGGAAACAGGTGCGGCTATTCCGTCTTCTGAGAATTTGAAATATTTGAGCGACCTATATAGTGTGTCATTAGATTATCTGCTTAGCGATAGTGCTGATGCTCCAGAACAAAACAGACGGATTTCTAATGAGCCAGATGGAGGAGATGGTTACCATATCAGACTCAGCTGATGGTGGGAAGAAAGGCAAGCAGAAGACCGCAAAATGGTTGGCCATTGTTATGGTAGTTGTGGCTCTTATTACAGTGATAGTAATTACATATCTGAACCAGAAGGAAACGGAGCCAATAGAACAAAACACGGTGAAGTTCGAAGAACTCCAAAAAGATGAAAGGATATCTGATTCCAATGCAGTAGAAAGTGGACCAGTTTCATAAGGAGGAAGGATGCGGCAATGAAAAAGAACGGTTGCAACGGTGGGATTAGTTTGCACACTCATGATAGGCTGTATGGGGATGCCTCCAGTTAGAGCCGCAGAAAGTGATACAGACAAAGTAACAACTGATATCGGAACGAAAGTAATGCCCTTTGAAGAACTTTCTGTGGAAGTAGTTGACTCTATGTCCATTCCGAGTATGACTCGAGCCACCAGTCGAATCGAGTGGAACATTTCTCCTGATACGGTTATGAAAGCAGATACAGCATACTCTTTGGAGGCAGACGAGATTGTTACGATAAATTGCACATATTCCCCAAGAACAGCCAATCTTGACTTTGGATTCATCACTCAAGATGATACGTTCCATTTCACCAGTGGGAGTAATGGAAGTATCAAAACCAACATTCAAATAGATAAAACTGGAAAGTACTATTTTGCTGTTCGAAACAATGAGAATGAGACTGTTGAAGTTTTAGGATATGTTTATTATTGAAAAATTATGACGAAGAAAGGAGTAAATGAAATGAAGTTAAAAAAGTTTATCACTTCGACTGTCGTTTGCGCACTTGCCGTCATATCCCTGTCTGGCATGTCCGTATCCGCAGCTGAAGCCCCTACCAATGAAAAAAAAAGCTTTACCCCCAAGCTTGCCCCTGCCGGCTGGAACACATCTACAACCGCACAGCAGATTTACGGCGATGCCGAGCAAGAACCCATGTTATCCTCCACTCCCCGTGCTCCTGATGGTTGGAACGACATTTGGAGCAGTGCCGCTGCCAAGTTACTGTGTGGTGATGCACAAGAAGAACTTATTACTGTGTATAGCTCTATCATTGTCACAGTCCACTCCCCATGTGACCAGGAGTGGCGAGAGCTTTATCCAGACACGTGGATGTTTGAGGCTAACCGAGCCATTGAAGAGGCTGATGCCTTAATGTATGATAAGTTTTCCATTGACCTGCGCAGTGAGAAGCAAACAGCTTGACTGGAAATACGTACTCTGGTAATGGTGACACTCTTCTCGATGAAGCATGGGCAGAAGAGGGCCTTAATGGTGTAATCTCATGATTGCCTTTACAGGAAAGAATTTCCCTTACGGCGGATGGGGCTATGTTGGTGGTGCCGGTTGCCTTGTTATTGACCAAGGTTATCCCGCTAATGCCAGCGTTGCACGTCATGAAGTTGGTCACAATTATGGTTGCCCCGATCAGTACAACGATCCGAATCCTCCGGTCTGCTTCATGAATGACTGTTACAACCAATTTAATGACATTTGCTCAACGTGCTACAGCACTTGGTATGGCAATCGATATGATAAGTGACTAAATAAGAAGGAGGGTGCATAGTTGCCCCCCTTCTTGTATAAAAAGAGGTGTACCTATTGAGATATTTTTCACGAAAAAAAACCGCCTTATCTATAGCTATAAGCAACTTAATCATTGTTGCTCTTGCTATTTTATTTTTGGCAATATGATATTTTTAATAGGTCAAGCACGCAATCTCCTTCAGATGAAACAAAAGCCTTACTAATGGATGATCCTAAAGTAGTAGTAACAGTTAACGGTGAACCAATTTACCAAAAAAAGAAGTTGACACTGTTGTAAATCAATCACCTAATATAAAAATATCAGAATCTGAGGTTATTACCAATTCTATAAATCAGCTTGTTGTTGTTCAATACGGAAAGAAAAAAATGGGTGTTCTGCATCACAAGAGGAAATTGACCAACAACTAAATGAGTATGAAAATAGCTACCCTACAATCTATGATTCTGCTTTAGACCTATTTGGCGAAGATGGTTTGCGTAAAGGAATAGAATATCGCATCATTTATGAAAAAAGACAAAGGAATATGTTTTTTGATTTGTTTTGGAGTGAACACACTTCTGTTGATGAACAGAGTGTAATTGACTTTGTAGTCAAAAAGGAGTCAACTATTCAGATTTAAGCAATAATGATAGGGAACTCGCTACCGATGCATATACAAACTTCCTTCAACAAGATTACTTCTTAGAGTTCCAGGAATCTTTAGTAGATAGCGCAGAAATAATTTATTGAAAGCAGGTATAAAGTATGCGGAAGTTATTTCAAAATAAAAAATAACTATTATTCTTTTAATAATAGCACTTGTTGTATTGCTTGCTGCTTGTAATCAAAATCAAGGGGCTTCTGAACAGGCGGGTGAGCAGATAAAAGATGCTTCAGAATGGAAAAAACAAGAAATTATTTTGAAAAACGGAGTTCCTTATGCTATGGATGAACACAGGCGATTCCACCAAGCTTGGCGAGGCAATCCAGCCGCCGGATGAATGGAAAGACCAAGATTTGGGAGGACGCAATGATTCATCCACATTGAATGGAAAACCAGATGTGCAAGGTGAGCTTGTATCTCCGACAGATGGATGGCTTGTTTTGACGTATACCAGGGGAGATACTTATGTCTACAAAAGTGCAGATGGAGGGAACACTTGGGCAGAAACCAACACCCCTGATCTCTTATATGTTCCAGATATAGTTGGATTTATAAACAAAGACTGTCTGATAATTGCTGAAAAACTCTTTGTTGGAGCACCAGTCTATATTACAAGAGATGGTGGTGAAAGCTGGGAGCAGATAGAAATGCCAGACGAGAAGGCAGAAGTGAAAAAGATTGAGGTAACAGACGAACTAATTACTATGACTGTTGAGAAAGATGCGGAAATATGGGTGATGAAGTCTTCTGACTTGGGAGAATCTTGGTCTACAGTTCAGTCATTGCAATAAG
>VOFJ01002310.1_pt1 | contig 29914 bp, 62 predicted proteins | sample 5384081 | NCBI WGS metagenome assembly VOFJ01 (sample SAMN12384729, study PRJNA508395) | human gut metagenome | isolation source: healthy gut I | host: Homo sapiens | reverse complement strand
CTGTTGTACTTCGTTCAGTTACATTGCTAAGGAATAAAACAACGATAACATTTGAAAGTTATGAAAGAAGAATAGATCAAATAAAACCAGTAATGGAAAAATACGGAATCAAAAGATTTTGAAGATGCATTAAAAATATGTACAGACAAAGGATTTAATCCATATGAAATAGTAAAAAGGAGTACAACCAATATGCTTTTGAAAATGCAGCTTGGGCATATACATTAGAGCTGCAATTGCAATAAAAAAAGGATGCACAAAAGCAGCAGATGCAGCAAAAGCAATTGAGAAGGATTACAAGCATTTTGTATTCCAGGTTCTGTTGCAGATGATAGAAAAAGTAGGATTAGGACATGGAAATTTAGCATCAATGCTATTATCAGAAGATACAAAATGTTTTGCATTCTTAGCAGGACATGAAAGTTTTGCAGCAGCTGAAGGTGCAATTGGAATTGCAAAATCAGCAAATAAAGTAAGAAAAAAGAACCATTAAGAGTTATATTAAATGGATTAGGAAAAGATGCAGCACAAGTAATATCAAGAATTAATGGATTTACATATGTAAAAACAGATTTTGATTTCTTTACAGGAAAAAAGTAAATGTAGTAGAAGAAATAGCTTATTCAGATGGAGAAAGAGCAAAAAGTTAGATGTTATGGAGCAAATGACGTTAGAGAAGGTGTAGCAATTATGTGGATGGAAGATGTTGATGTATCTATTACAGGAAACTCAACAAATCCAACAAGATTCCAACATCCAGTAGCAGGAACATATAAAAAAGAAAGATTAGCAGAAGGTAGAAAATACTTCTCAGTTGCATCAGGTGGAGGAACAGGAAGAACTTTTACACCCAGACAATATGGCAGCTGGACCAGCTTCTTATGGTATGACAGATACAATGGGAAGAATGCACTCGGATGCACAATTTGCAGGAAGTTCTTCAGTACCAGCACACGTTGAAATGATGGGATTGATCGAATGGGAAATAACCCCATGGTTGGTGCTTCAGTAGCAGTTGCTGTTGCAGTAGAAGAAGCTATGAAATAAAAGCATGTAAAAAATAAAAAAAGTAGGATTTTCCTACTTTTTATTTTTTATGTATTAAAAATTATTTTTTTGTATCTTTCTTATCAGTTACAATTTCTTTCATAGCTCCTAGAGAACTTAAAAGCACTAGTTGCTTCAAAAGGAATAAATACTTTATTTGCATCACCTTTAGCAACTTCTTCCAAAGCTTCTAAAGATTTTAATTGAACTAATTTGTCATTAGGATCAGCCTTTTTCATAGCATCATAAACCATTTGAATTTCTTTAGCTTTTGCTTCAGCAACTTCTTTAATAGCTTGTGCTTCACCGACAGCTCTTCTAATTCTAGATTCTTTATCAGCTTCAGCTTCTAGAATTGCAGCTTGTTTTTTTACCTTCAGCTATAGTAATAGCAGATTGTCTTTGAGCTTCAGATTCTAGAATCATAGCTCTTTTTATTTCTTTCTGCATTCATTTCTTTTTTTTCCATTGCGTCTCTAATATCAGCAGGAGGGTTAATGTCTTTTTATTTCAACCCCTATCAATCTTACAACCCCATCTATCAGTTGCTTCATCTAGTACAATTCTTAATTTATTGTTAATACCATCTCTAGAACTAAATGTTTCATCTAGATTCATTTTACCAATTATATCACGAATTGTTGTAATAGCTAAGTATTCAATACCTTTCTTTAAACTTTGAATTTCATAAACTGCTTTAGCTGGATCTGTTATTTGATAGAAAACAACAGTATCTATTGTAATTGTAACATTATCTTTTGTAATAACTCCTTGAGGTGGAACATCCATTGTTTGTTGTTTTAAACTTACTACACTTCTAACATGATCCAAAAATGGAACAATAATAGTAAGTCCGGCATCAGCAACTTTATAAAATTTACCTAACCTTTCAATGATATATAGACCTCAGATTGTTTAACAATTTTAATAGACATAGCTGCTATTATTAAAAAATAATAATAAGTAATACTAATAAAAACCACATAATCATTTTCCTCCTTTATATATAATAATAAAAATAAATTACACATTAGAAACTATTTGTATTGGAGCAACAATAGCTTTTTACTCCTTTTATTTCTAAAACTTTAACTTTTGTACCCATTGGTATAACTGAAGAAGAATCTTCACAAGTGGCAGACCAAATTTCTCCATCTATTTTTATTTGACCAGTAGAATTTACAGAATTAATTTCTGTTGTTACAATTCAATTTTTCCAATAATTGAGTAGAAATTTGTGCTAATAGGATTTTGTACCTGCCCCGAATTTTTTTTACAAAAGGCTTTGTGACAAAAATTAATATAGTAGAAGATATAACAAATACAGTTGTTTGAATAACTATATTATCTGTAAAGAGACTTGTAATCATCGCAAATAATGAGCCAATTGATAGCCAAAAATATCAAAAAGCCTACTGTCATGATTTCGATTATTAGAAAGACTCCTGCTAAAATTAACCATATGTACCACATAAAAATTAAATCCTCCTTAATTACCAACTATTACTATTATAACATATTTATAGAAAAAAAAAAAATATGTTAACGTAATTTTAATTGAATTTATGTTGTTTAATGATTTATCTAGATTAATTCAAAAAAAATTTAAAATATAAGCTGAGGAATGTAAGAAAAAAGCTTATATTTAAAAGCCTTTTAATAAAAAATCAATAAAAAATTAAATATATTATAAGGTATAAAAAAATTAAAAATTGTACATACATATAATAAAAGAAAAGAGGTATAAGATTTATGGACAAGGAATCAGAAGCAAAAAAACAAGAAAGTGAGCTTTTAAAGTGAAGTAGGAGAAGACACAACAAAATATGGAGAATTCATATCATCATATTTTGCATGGGTATCATTACCACAGCAAAAAGGGAGAGTAAATGAATTAGAAGAAATGACAAAAAAAAAAAGAAGAAAAAATAGATAAAGTTAGAAAAAATAAAACAAACAGAGAAAAAACAATAAAAAAAGAAGCTTTTAAAGGTCAAAGAAAGTCAAAAACATATATTTGCAAAATAACAAATATGGAGTATACTTATAATGTAAGTCAAAGAAAGTCAAAGTCAAAAAAGCAAAATAAGAAATGACAAAAAACGACAAAACATGGGACATTTAAGACCTGTCCCAATGTGTCAAGAAAGGAAAAAATTATGAGAATGTCAGATATAATAGAAGATTTTATAAAAAGAGTTATTAGAGGAACAAGATGAAGCAATTGAGATTCAAAGAAATGAGTTAGCAGAACATTTTAATTGTGTACCTTCACAAATTAATTATGTTATTTCAACAAGATTTAAACCATCACAAGGTTATTATGTGGAAAGTAAAAGAGGCGGAGGCGGCCATATTACAATTAAAAAAAGTAAATAATAGCAAAGAAGATTATATTATGCATATTATAAATAATGTAGGTAAAGAGTTAACAGCTAATGAAGTTGATATATTGATTAGTGACTTTCTGTCTTATGATATTATCAATAAAAAAGAAGCAAGACTTTTAAAGGTAGCAACTAGCGATAATGTATTACAGTTACAAAAAAAGATTTAAAAGATAAAGTAAGAGCAAGGATTTTTAAAAAAATATGCTACTAAATTTAGAATAAGGAGGAATTTATTATGTTGTGTGATAATTGTGGAAAAAGAGAGGCAAATGTAAGATATTCAGAAAATATAAACGGAAGAAGAAAAAGAATTAAATTTATGTGAAGAATGTAGTAAAAAAATTAGGAATTGGACAAATGGATTTTAGTATGCCAATTGATTTTTCAAGTTTTTTAGGAGGATTTATGGATGGATTTGAAACACCTGAATTAATTCCTATGATAAACCAATTAAAAAGCTTTTGAATGTGATAGTTGTGGATATACTTTTGATGATATAGTTAATACAGGAAAATTGGGATGCCAGAATTGTTATGATGTTTTTGAAGATAGATTAGATCCAATAATAAGAAGAATACAAGGTTCTAATCATCATGTAGGTAGAATAGGAAAAATAGTAGACAATAAAATAAATGACAGAGTAGAAAAAAGGAACATAAAGTTGAAGAAAATAAGAAAAATAAAGAACAATCTAAAATGGATACATTACAAGAAGAGTTGAAAAAAAAAGCAATTAAAGAAGAGAGATATGAAGATGCAGCTAAAATAAGAGACGAAATTAAAAAGCTTGAAAAATAGAAGGAGTGAGTTTTATGAATTGGTACTTACAAAGTAGTGAAGATTGTGATGTCGTAAAAAAGTTCTAGAATTAGGTTGGCAAGAAATTTAAGTGGTTTTAAATTCAATTTAGAAAATAAAAGTGAAATAGAGCAACTTGAAAATAAGATAAAAAGACAATTTGTATTCAATTGGATATGGATTAAAATATTTAAAATTAAAAGATATGGATGATATTACTAAAATGAGTTTAGTGGAAAAGAATTTAATAAGTCCAGAGTTTGCATTAAATAAAAGTGAAACAGGAAGTATCTTAATAAATGATGAAGAAAATATTTGTATTATGATAGGAGGAAAAAAGACCATATTAATATACAAGTATTTAATTGTGGCTTAGATCTAGAAAATACATTAAATTTAGCTATAGAAATAGATAAAAAAATAGAAGATATATTAGGATATGCAATAAATAAAAAATATGGATATTTAACAAGTTCATTAGGAGATATTGGAACAGGATTGAAAGCGTCAGTAATGGTACATTTACCAGCATTGGCAAAAACAAAAAATATCAGAAAAAAGTATTAGAGGCGATTAGTTCTTTTGGAATGAATATTAGAGGCATGTATGGAGAAAATAATCAAGTTCAAGGGAGATATTTATCAAATATCTAATAAACAAACATTAGGAATAACTGAACAAGAAATAGTTCAAAATGTAAAAGTAATTGTTCAAAAAATAATAGAACAAGAAAGACAAAGCAAGAAAATTATTAGCAAAAGACGAATTAGATTTAGAAGATATAATCTATAGAAGTTATGGAATTCTAACAAATTGCAGGAAAATATCTTATGAAGAAGCTAGAAATTTATTGTCTAATATTAAATTAGGAACAGATTTTAGAATTTTAAGAGAATTAACAGATTTAAAAAACAAAAATTATATCTATATATAAAACCAGCTAATTTGCAAAAAAGTATTTAGGAGAACAATATGAAGCAATTGAGAGAGACATAAAAAGAGCTGAAGTTATTAAGCAAATTATAACTGAAAAATAATTAAATAAATTTGAAAGGAGTGATAAGTATGACATATAAATTTACAAATAGAGCCAAAAGGCAATTGAGTTTGCTAATGAGTTAGCATTAGAGTTAGGTCATAATTATATAGGAACAGAACATATTTTTATATGGTTTAGTAAAAAGAAGGAAGCGGAGTTGCTTCTAAAGTGCTAGAAAATCAAGCTATTACAGCAGATATGATTATTGATAAAATAGTTGAATTAGTAGGACACGAAGAACCGATAGATGGAACATTAGGATTTACACCAAGGACTAAAAAGAGTAATTGAAAACGCTTTTTATTGAAGCTAGAAAATTAGGATATAACTATATAGGAACAGAACATCTTTTAATAGGAATTCTAAGAGAAGGGAGATAGCATTGCTGCTAGAATATTATTAGAATTAGATACGAATATTCCAAAACTTTATAGTGAAATAATAAAAGTAATAAATGAAGGAGAAGATTTTGCGAAAGAAGATAAAAATGGAAAATCTGACAACAAAGTTGGAAGCTATAATTCAACTCCAACATTAAATCAATTTGGAGAAGATTTAACCAAAAAAGCAAAAAGAGGGAAAATTAGATCCAGTAATAGGAAGAAAAGAAAAGAAATAGAAAGAGTTGTACAAAATTTTATCAAGAAGAACTAAAAAAATAATCCATGTTTAATAGGAGAACCAGGAGTTGGTAAAACAGCAGCAGTAGAAGGATTAGCACAAAAATAGCAACAGGAGATGTTCAAAAATATTAAAAAGATAAAAGAGTAGTAACAATGGATATTTCAGGAATGGTAGCTGGAAAATAAATATAGAGGAGACTTTGAAGAAAATTAAAAAAAGCATTAGATGAAGTAAAAAAGCTGGAGATGTTATTTTATTTATTGATGAAATACACACAATAGTAGAGCAGGTGCAGCAGAAGGAGCAATTGATGCGGCAAATATTTTAAAACCATTACTTGCAAGAGGAGAAATTCAATTAATAGGTGCTACAACACTAAATGAATATAGAAAATATATAGAAAAAGACGCGGCATTAGAAAGAAGATTTAGCCCAGTAACAGTAAATGAACCAAGTGAAAAAAGATACAATAAAAAATACTAAAAAGGAATTAGAGATAAGTATGAGGCACATCATGGAGTAAAAATAACAGATGAAGCAATTGAAGCAGCTGTAAAAAATGTCTATAAGATATATTAATGATAGATTTTTACCAGATAAAACAATTGACTTAATAGATGAAGCGGCATCTCGTGCAAAAACTAAAATCTTATACAGAGCCAGATGTTTTAAAACAACTAGAAGAGAAAAATAGAAGAAGTAGAAAAAGATAAAGAAGAAGCTGTTCGAATTCAAAAATTTGAAAAAAGCAGCAAGCCTAAGAGATAAACAGAAAGAATTAAAAAGAAAAATATGAAAAAGAGCAGAAAAAGTGGAAAAATAAAAAAACAACAAAGAAGTGACTAATATAACAGAAGAAAATATAGCAGAAGTAATTGCAAATTGGACAGGAATCCCAGCTAAAAAAAAAATAACGGAGGATGAAAATATTAGATTAAAAAATCTAGAAAAAATCTACATGAAAGAGTAATCGGTCAAGATGAAGCTGTAGAAGCAGTAGCAAAAGCAATAAGAAGAGGAAGAGTGGGGCTAAAAAGATCCAAAACGTCCAATAGGTTCGTTCTTATTTTTAGGACCAACAGGAGTAGGAAAAAACAGAATTATCGAAGGCATTGGCTGAAAGTTTATTTGGTGATGAAAATGCAATGATAAGAGTAGATATGTCAGAATATATGGAACCACATTCTGTTTCAAAATTAATAGGTTCGCCTCCAGGTTATGTTGGATTTGATGAAGGAGGACAATTAACAGAAAAGATAAGAAGAAAACCATATTCAGTCATTCTTTTTTTGATGAAATTGAAAAAGCACACCCAGATGTTATGAATATGTTACTTCAAATACTTGAGGATGGTAGATTAACAGATTCACAAGGAAGAACAGTAAATTTTAAAAATACAGTAATTATTATGACTTCAAATATTGGTGCTAGACTTATTACAGATAAAAAAGATGTTAGGATTTAGCAAAAATGAAATTAATGAAGAAGAAAATAAAAAAGAATACGAGGAAACAAAAAAAGAAGTAATGGAAGCATTGAAAAAAAGAACTTCTTAGACCAGAATTTATTAATCGTATTGATGAGATTATTGTGTTCCATAAATTGACAGATACAGAAATTAGTCAAATTATTGATATTATGCTAAAAGAAGTAACAAAAAAGATTAGAAGCTCAAAAAAAAAAAAAATAGAGTTAGAACCAGAGGTAAAGAATTAATTGCAAGCAAAGGTATTGATAAAAATTTCGGAGCAAGACCTTTAAGAAGAACAATTCAAAAGTGTTTTAGAAGATAAGCTTGCAGAGGAAATTTTAGATGGTAATTTGAAGAAAAAAATAAATTGTCTAAAATTGGTGTGAAAGATGAAAAAAGTAGTTGTATTATAAAAATAGAAATTCACTATAAAAAGTTAAAACAAGAAGAGCTAATTATTTAGTGCTTCTTGTTTTTTTTTGCATAAAATATAGTTTACAAAATAATTAAAAAAATGATATATTAAAGACTACATAAAATAGCAAAGGTGATAATATGATAGAAAAAATAAATTCAGCCGAGGATGTTAAAAAATTAAACATAGAAGAACAAAAACAATTAGCAGAAGAAATTAGAAAATATATATTAGAAATTGTATCAAAAAAATGGAGGACATTTAGCTTCAAATCTTGGAGTAGTAGAATTAACAATAGCCTTACATACAATTTTTGATTTGCCAAAAAAGACAAAATAGTATGGGATGTTGGACATCAAACTTATGTACATAAAATTCTAACAGGAAGAAGAGAGCAATTAAAGACCTTAAGACAACTGAATGGAATAGCAGGATTTCAAAAACAAATGAATCTGAAACAGATTGTTTTAACACAGGGCATAGTAGTACTTCTATATCAGCAGCATTAGGGATGGCTAGAGCAAGAGACATAAAAAAGGTGAAAAAGAATAATGTAATAGCGGTTATAGGAGATGGTGCTTTAACAGGAGGAATGGCCTTAGAGGCATTAAATGATGCAGGTTCTAGTCAAACAAGGTTGACAGTTATATTAAATGATAATGAAAATGAGCATTTCAAAGAACATTGGTGGAGTAAATATGCTTCTAAGGCAAATTAAGAACTAAAAAAAACGTATACAAAATCCAATGTGTCTATGAAAAATATTATTAATAAAGTGCCAATTATAGGACAACCTTTTGTAAAAATAGTACAAAGACTAAAAAGAAGTATTAAACAATTAATTATTCCAAAAATGTTTTTTTGAAGATATTGATTTCGCTATTTAGGACCAGTTGATGGACATAATATAGAAGAATTAGAAAGAATGTTAAATATTAGTAAACAATTAGAAGGGCCTGTTTTAATTCACGTGTTAACTAAAAAAGGAAAAGGATATAAAATAGCAGAAGAAAATCCAGATAAATTTCATGCAACAGGACCTTTTTGAAATAGAGACAGGAAAAGCCAAAAAAAAAAAAAAAAAAAGATTATTCAAAAAGTATTTGGAGATAAGTTGGTAGAATTAGCAAAGAAAAATGACAAAATAGTTGCTATTACAGCATCAATGAAAGATGGTACAGGATTAACAAAATTTGCTAAAGAATTTCCAGATAGATTTTTTGATATTGGAATTGCAGAACAGCACGCATTAGGTTTAGCAGCAGGAATGGCAAAAAAGAGGGAGTTATACCAGTAGTTCCTATATATTCATCTTTTTATCAAAGAGCATATGATCGAAGTTATTCACGATATTGCTATTCAGAATTGGCCAGTTATTATGTGTGTAGATAGAGCTGGTGTAGTAGGAGCAGACCGGAGAAACACATCAAGGTCTTCTAGATATGGCGTTTTTTAGATTAATTCTAATATAACAATTATGGCACCAAAAGATTTTTAAGGAATTAGAAGATATGATGGAATTTGCAGTAAACGTAGGAAAGCCAGTAGTAATTAGATATCCAAGAGGCGGAGAAGGAAAGGAAAAATTTAACCAACATAAAAAGATAGAATATCAAAAAAGCAGAAATTCTAAAAGAAGGAAAAGATGTATCAATTTTTTGCAATAGGAAAAACAGTAGAAAGAGCCGTTAGATTATCACAAATGTTAGAAAAAGAAGGTATTGTTTCAGAAGTTATAAATACTAGATTTTAAAGCCATTTGACAAAAGAAAGTGCTATAAAATCTATAGAAAAAAAAAAAAAAAATGTAATAACTATAGAAGATGGAACAACTATAAATGGATTATCAACAACAATTAAAGAATTAATTGTAAATGAAAACTTAAAAATATAAAGATAAATACATATGCATATCCAGATAAATTTATTCAACATGGGACAGTAGAAGAATTAGAAAAAATATATCATCAAGATGCAGAAAGTATTTATAAAGATATAATGACAATAGTAGACAAAAAGCGACAGGAAAATGAGACAATGTAGACCTGTCCCCAGTGTCTCAAGAAAGGAAAAAATATGAATAAACAAGAGTTTTTAAAAGATTATAAAAAAACAAGAAGATAAGTTGTGCTTGTCTCAGGTGTTAGATAAAATAGAGTTTTTGTGAATCGAGAGAAAAAATTGAATATACCGATTTTTTAGATATGTATCAGGTTGCACTAGTAGAGAATTTTCTAAGAAGAATTAATTTTAAAAATTATCAATTTTTTGGTGGGTATGAGGATAGCGAAAGAAAAAATTTTAATTGTATATCCAGATAAATATAATGATAGTATGATAAAGAAGAATTATAGTAAAATGCTAAAAATTTTAAGAATAGAGTTACCAGAAGAAGAATTTGGAAAATATTCTCATAGAAATTATTTAGGTGGTATTGTTAAATTAGGTTTAAAAAAGAGAAAAAGTAGGAGATATTTTAGTTTCTAATCAAGGTGCAGATATTGTTGTGGTTAGTGATTTTGCAGAAGTTTTAAAGAAAGAACTTCCTTCTCTTACTAGATTTGAAAATAGTAAAATTGAGATTAAAGAAATTTCAGATATTATTAAAAAAGAAGTTAAAATAGAAGAAGTAAGTATTATAGTACCATCTTTTTAAGATTAGATAATATTGTTTCAGATTTAGTTAAAACTTCTAGAAGTAAAGCTAAACAAATAATAGAACAAGAAAAGAGTTTTTGTTAATGGACAAAATGAAACAAAGATGGCAAAACAGGTGAAAAATAGGAAATATTATAACAATAAGAGGAAAAGGTAGATTTATAGTTAAAGAACAAACAGGAACTACAAGAAGCGGAAGAGCAGTGTTAAAAATAGAAAAGTATGTCTAACTTGATTATTATGTAAAATTCTGATATAATATAATTAATCAATCTTAGGAGGGATAATAATATGTTACTAAGAACAAGGATAGAGCGGAATCCAATAATTCCAATACTGAAAATTACAAAAAGTTGTATTGCCAATCCAAGTCTTACCAATTCCATCAAGCAATCAGCTTTACTATCAGAAATAACCAAGATGATAGAATTGGCAGAAAGGTTTGGAGGAAGGTTATTAAATTCAGAAGAATATCCTAATTTAGAAAAAATGAAGAAAATTGGGGTATTGGTACAGCTAATTTTTCAGAATAATATAGAATTGGAAAAATTTGAATTGAAGTTAGCCTTTAGCAACACTAAATAGGAGCCAAATGGCTCCTATTTTAGTTCTACAACTGTAACGCCCATTTCACCTTCTCCATAAGTTCCCATTCTATAAGATTTAACATGGGGATTAGTTTTTAAAAAAAGTTATGAATTCCAGTTTTTAATTTTCCGGTACCTTTACCATGGACAATTCGTACTGTCTGAAGTTTAGCTAAACAACAATCATCTAAAAATTTATCAACTACAAAGACAGCTTCTTCAACATTTAAACCAATTACATTTATTTCTGATTTTACTGTTTTTGATTTTGAAATACTAGTATAGCCAGAAGTTTGGATTTGTTTATCTGATTTTTTAGTTTTATCGACATGTGCTTTTTCTATGTTATTTATATGTACATTCATTTTTATAATACCAACTTTAACTTGTACTTCATTTGATTTTGGAAATATGAGATACAATAATACCATTTTGACCAAGAGTTTTCACAAAAAAACTTCTGTATTAGGTTTTAAATCTTCAACATTTAATTTTTCTACTGAATTTGAAGAAAAAATTAGCAGTATCCTTAGTTAATGAAGAATTCTTTATTTTAGTGTTTAATTTATTCCTTAGATTTTCTAAATCTTTAATATTTACATTTGAATTTTTTATTTCATTCATTTGCTTTATAATAGAATTTGCATCTTCTTTAGCATTTAGAAATATATCTCTTGCTTTTATCTTTGCGTTATCAATTAATTCTTTTTCTTTTTTGTTTTAATTCTATATTATCTTTTTTTTTAGATTATTTTCAAGAATAGATATATTTTGAAGTTTTAAATCAATTTCTTTACGTTCTTTTTTCAATAATACTTTTGTTATCATATATATTTTTTAATAATTCTTCAATATTTATTTGATCTTTTTGACATTAGAGATTTTGCATTATTTATTATTTCAGAATTAAGTCCTAAACTTTTTACTAATTTCAAAAAGCATTACTTTTTCCTGGTATACCAACTAATAATTTATATGTAGGCATTAAAGTTTTTTATATCAAATTCTACAGAAGCATTCTCAAATCTATTTGTTACTAAAGCATAATTTTTTAATTCTTGATAATGAGTTGTTGCTATTGTTAGAATATCTTTTTGATTAAAATAATCTAAAATACTTATAGCAAGATTAGCGCCTTCAATTGGATCTGTACCTGAACCTAATTCATCAACTAAGATTAAAGAGTTTTTACTTGAATCTTTTATAATTTCAACAATATTTGTCATATGAGATGAAAAAGTACTTAGAGATTCACTAATACTTTGATTATCACCAATATCAGCAAAAATTTTATCAAAAACATAGATTGATGAATTTTCATCTGCTGGAATATTAAGGCCACTACAAGCCATTGCACATAATAAGCCAACTGTTTTTAAAGTAACTGTTTTTCCACCAGTATTAGGACCAGTTATAACTAAAGTAGAAAAGTCATTTCCTAAATTAATAGAAATGGGAACAACTTTATTAAAGTCAATTAAAGGATGGCGTGCATTTATAAGATTAATTTCTTTTTTTTAGATTTATTTTAGAGTTATACCTTTGATTTCGCGAGAATATTTTGCTTTAGCAAAAAATAAAATCTAAATTACCTATTAAATTAATATCCTTTTTTATTTCTTCAATATATGGAAAAAAATAGAGAAGATAATTTCATCAATATTTTTCTATTTCAATTTCTTCATCAATTTTTAATTTGCTAAGATTATTATTTAATTCGAATATTGAAATAGGTTCAATAAACACCGTTGAACCAGCATTAGATATATCATGAACAAATCCTTTTTATTTCTGAACGATACTCATCTTTAACAGGTATTACAAAACGATTATTTCTCATTGTTATAATATTTTCTTGAATATATTTTGAATATTTAGAAGAATGTATAAAATTATTTAAGGTATCTCTAATATTTTGTTCAGTATTTCTAATATTTTTTCTAATTAATTTTAACGTAGAAGACGCTTTATCATCTATAGTATTTTCGTCAATAATAGCAGTCTCAATAGCTGTTACAATGTCTTTATTAGTATAAAGTTCGTAAAATAAAGGTGATAAAGAAGGATATTCAGAACTATCTAAAAAAAAAATCTTTTGAGAAGTATTCTTTTTAATTCCTGAGAAAGTTTAAATATATTTTTTAGATTTATTAAAGATTTGCAAGAAAGGGTATTATTAACTTCAAGATTTTTTAGTTCTATTTCCACATTTGATATTTCATAAAAAATCCAGGCATAGAATTTCTATATGATAAATTTACAGCATCAAAAAGTTTCTTTTAACATATTTTTTACATCTGATTTGTTATTATTGGGCATTAAACTATCTACAAGTTTTTTTCCAACATATGTTACACAATGTTTTTTTTAAGATTTCTAATATTTTATTAAATTCTAATTTTTCTTAAGTTTGTATTCATTTTAAAATCTCCTAACTTATTGATAGCAATATTATATAAAGAAAAAAAAATAAATAAGTCAATTTTGTGTTTTTGCAATAATAGATAAAAAGATAGAAAATTTAATTACGAAATTTGTTTTTTCATATAACATTTTGATAGATATATAAAATAAAAATAGCAAAAAAAAAAAAAATATAAAAAATAAATGAGATATTTTATATTATTTTTTTATTTTATAATGCATATCATCTGTAAAACCAAGTAGCCAAATATGAGAAACGTCAAATAATTCTGAAATTTTAACTAACATAGAAAGTTCAATTTTTTTTTAACTTTACCGCTAGCATATTTAGAAATTGTACCTTTTGACTTTAACCCAAGTTCTTTTTGCGATTTGCTCATAAGTCATATTAGAATTATTTAAAAGAAACGTAAAACGTTCTGGAAAAAAGATAATCCAAAATAAAAAACCTCCTATTTAAAATATTGCTACAAGTATATAACATTTTATATTAAATTTGTAAATAACTAAAATATTAAAATAATATGACAAAAAAGTATCACTAAAAAATGATATTTTTAATGATAAACTTCCAAATATTGTATAAAAAAGATTGACAAAAAAAAAGAAAAATAATGTATTATGTTTCCAAAAAAAGAAACAAAAAGGAGATAATATGGAACCTAAAATAATAGGAGAAAGGATAAAAAATCTTATTAAAGAGAAGAAGGTAACAAAAGAATATGTGGCCAAAAGAATAGGAATAACTAATAAAAAAGTTGGAGAATAAGTTAGAAGGAAAAGAAGAATTTTATATTAGTGAAATAATAGAATTAACAAAAAATATTTAATTTAAATATAGAAGAATGTGCAAAAAAATTTTTTTGATGAAGATAAATTAAGCTCAAAAACTAAGATGTAATTATTCATGTATACGAAAGAGTGAAATAATAAAATTATTAATAATGTAGTAAATAAAAAACTAAAGAATGAAATAAAATTAATGGAGGTAAAAAAGAAATGAATACAGATTTTAGAAAACAACTATCTCAAAAGAAAAAGCCATTAGAATACATTGATGTAGATAAAAGAGAGGATTTTCCACCTGTACCAAATGGAATGCGATATATTCACTTTTATGGTGGAACAAAAAATTATAGAGCATATATAGCACCAGAAGATATTTCTAGAGCAGATTTTATGGAACAATATCCTGAATATGTTCCAGAACATAATAAACCTGTTTATGAAAATAATGGAATAATTGTTAGAGCGGATCCAAAATATCCATGTCCAGGGTTTTATATATTTGGTTTAAACAAAACTTATAGAGCGTTTGATTTGTTAGATGATACTACATTTCTTAGATATTCATTTATTCTGAAAAAGACAAAAAAGAAGGAATGAGAAAGGAATTAGAATAAATTATGCTCACCTTCTTTCAAACGAAAAATCGATCCTTTTGTTAATGTTCACTTTTGGTTGGTTCCTGTAGAAGGAACTACTTCTCCGGATTTATTGATTTTAATGTAAAAGAATATTTGAGTAGTTTTAAACCAGAAGAACAGTTAGACAAGATATTATTATATAATAAAAAATTGAAGGAGTATTTAAAAAGAATAGATTTAGTAAAACAAGACAATGAATTAACTGCAAAATTAATAGGTATGAAAAAAAAATGTTATTCAAAGGTAGAAAATGATGAAGCAGAAAGGTAATATTAGAGGTGATAAAATATGCATTTAAATATTTTTGCAAGCCAAAGTTGTTTTTTTGCATTGCAAGGGATGTTATAGTTATTCTAGAGAAGAAAAGAAGGGAAAACAAGTACCTACTGATAAATTAGTTGAATTTTTAGATTTTGCATATAATGAAGGAACTAGAAAAGTTACACTTTGCGGTGGAGATCCATTAACACGTGAAGATATTATCACATTACTTGAAAGAATAAAAAAAATTGGGTTTGATATTTCATTAGATACAGTGGGTAGTCCTATTATTATTAAAGATATTATATGTGATAAAGGAAGATTAGTAAAGAAAATAGATGCTAAAAAAGATAGCAAATAATGTTGATATGATAGGTATACCTATTGATGGTTCGACAAATGAGGTATTTAGGAATTTTAGACAAACGAGAGCGGATATAGTTAATGAACAACTAGATATATGTGAAGAATTACATAAGGCAGGAGCAAATATTTGTATTAATACAGTTGCCCATAAAGGTAATTTAGAAGATGCTAAAGAATTAGCAAAATTAATAAAAGGATTAGATTACATATATAAATGGCAGGTTTTTCAGTATCAACCTTTTAGGAAAATATGGATTAATGAATAGAAAAAAATTTTGAAATTACCGATAAAGAATTTTTTAGAATTTCAAGATTCAGTTTTAGATATATTTAATAAAGGAGACAGAAATGTACAGTTTAAAAGTTATCTTGATAGAAAGAATGCTTATATGTTAATTGATAATTCCGGAAATGCATGGATACCTTCAAGTGAATTAATGTCATTATCAAAATTTTCTTATAGTTTAGATGGAAATAAAATAATAGGGAATATTAATAATATGGAAGATTGGCCTGTAATTTGTTCATATTTAGATAAAGATTTTAATCAAGATAATATGAAAAAAGGAGAAAAAAGAAAAGGTTTTATAAAAAATATTTCGGATGATGGTAAATATAGAAATTTACAATATTTTGGAAATTCCAATAATACTATAGAACATAAACAGTTATATAAAAATGATTATTCAAAATGTGAAAAAAATAAGGTAATTATGAAACTTTTTAATAAATATGTTATAACATAAAAAAATTTATTTTTATGATATTATTTAATTATAAATATAAACAATAAAAGTAATAAGGAGAAAATAAATATGATATTTTATAGTAGTGAAGAGGGATTTATAAAACCTCGAGGCATTAAAAACAATAAAGGAATACGAGATACTAGTATTAAATTGCCACATATTGCTGTTGGAGTTTTTTTCTGAATATTTATTAAAAGATATTGCAAGTAAATTTGAATGCAAAAAAGTAGGAGAATTAACTGAAAAGCGTCCAGTTTATGAACTAAAATATAAGAATGCTAAAATAACATTATTTATGGCTGGAATTAGTGGACCTTGGATAAGTGCAGATATAGAAGAATTAAATATTAATGGTGTTGATACATTTATTATTTTTGGAAATTGTGGAGTCTTAGATAAAGATATTGAAGATTGTTCAATAATTATTCCAGATAAAGCTTATAGGGATGAAGGTACAAGTTATCATTATTTACCTGACTCAGAATATATTAAGTTAGATGAAACATATAAAAATTTATTTAAAGATATATTAAAAAGAATATAACTTTAATTATAATGAAGGTGCTACATGGACAATAGATGCATTTTATAGAGAGACTAAAGAAAAAATAGAAAGATATCAGAAAAAGGGTGTAATTTGTGTTGAAATGGAAGGAGCCTCAATAGGTGCAGTTTGCCAATATAAAAGTTAAATTATTTTACTTTTTATTATGCAGGTGACAATTTAGATTCAGTTGAATGGGAAGAAAGAAGTATAAACCAATTAGCAAATTTTAACAAAAAAACCAAAGTACCAATACTTGCTTTAGAATTGGCTTATAAAATAGAAAATAATAAACAAAAAAAATAATTTATAAAAGGAATATTAATATGATAAGTTATGAAAATAAAGAAATAGAAATTAAAGGATGTCCTGGATGTGCTTATGCTAAACACCAATTTGACTTACCATGTGGAATTGCTTATGAAAATGAAAGATTTATATTGTCACAAGATTGGGAAGTACCAATTTTAGGATTCTTTATAGTTTCTCCTAAGAAACACATTGAAAAATTAGAAGAGTTAACAAAGAATGAAAGAGATGAAATGTTTGATATAGTTGATAAAACAATTAAAATATTAAGAGAAAATAATATTTGTGATAGATTTGATATTATTTTTTGAAGAAAGGGAAAATAAACATTCACATGTTTGGATAATTCCAAGATATGCATGGATGAATGAAATTTGTGATAGAATTATAAAAAAATATTGGGACTATACTTGATTATGCTAAGAAAAATTTTTAGAACTAGAGATGTCTATGAACAGATTAGCCAAATAACAAAAATTGTAAAAAAAGAATTTTGCGAGTAAAAAATATAATTAGAAAAAATATTAACAAATTATAATGATACCTTATATATAATTTTGAATAGAAAAAATTATATATAAGGTATTTTTTGCATAAATATCCGTTTAAAAAATATAAAAAGTTAATAAAAATAAATATGTTTTTGCAAATTTTAACTAAAACCAATTTTATAATAAAATATTATTGAAAAATATTTTTTATTATAAGTATAATAGTAAAAACTGAAAAATAACAAATATTTAGAATGTAGATAAGTTAAATATGAAGGGAGAGTTCTATGAAAAAATATTATCTTGGGAGCAGAAGGAATTGTAATACATGGAAATAAAATTGTATTAGGAATGCAAAAAACAAAAGAGGTGGTATTTTTTAGAAAATGGAGAAAAAGGCAGCTATTATAAAAACATTAGGGGGAACAGTAGAAAAAAGTAGATGAAAATAATACAAGAAAAACATTAATTAGAGAAATTTTAGAAGAAGTAAAGGGAATTAATAATAAAGATATCAATGTGAGTAAACAGCCTGTTTTTACAAAAAGAAATAGAAATTAGAGAATTAAATCCATATGAACAAAATTCTACATTAAAAATGAGAGCAGACTTTTATACAGTAGAAATTGCAAAAGATATTAATTTAAAACCAAATGATTTACCAGCATTAATAGAAATACCAAAGGAAAAATTTTATGATATAAAGTTGGCAAGACAACTTAAGTATGAAATATATTAAAGATTATATAATAAAAATGAAGAAGAAATAAGTATTCAGAAAATTATGCTATAATGGCACCAAAAGAAGTTAAAAACTTTTTAGTATAAAAAAAGATAAGAAATAGTAAAAAACAAAAATATAAGATAAATTAAATCAATAAAAATACTTGAAAAAAAAACATAAATGTTAAGGTAAAATAAAAACATAATAAAAAATGATAGTAAAAATAATAGTATCAAAATATAAAAAATAAATTAAAAGGCAAAATCTAGAAAGAGAGGTGAAACCATGATAAAAGCTTATGCAAAATCAGATATAGGAAAAGTAAGAGAAATAAATCAAGATTCTTATTATATATCTGATTCATTGGATGAAGTACAATTATATATGCTTGCTGATGGTATGGGTGGATGCCAAGGAGGAGAAATAGCAAGCAAAATTAGCTATACAATCTGCTAAAAATTATATCGAAAATAACTTTAAAGAAATTGAAAAAGATAGAGATAGTATTATTCAATTAGTAGGCAGTAGCATGGAATATGCTAATATGATAGTGTATGAAAAGTCAAAAAGAAAATAAAGAATTAGAAGGAATGGGTACTAACATTAGAGATTTGTTTAATATATAATAATAAAGTGTTTATAGGACATGTAGGAGACAGTAGAATTTACAGAATTAGAAAAGAATTTATGAGAAAACTAACACAAGACCACAGTTATGTGCAAAAATTAGTAAAAAGATGGAACCATAACAGCAGAAGAAGCGGTACATCATCCACAAAAAAAATATGCTAATGAAAGCATTAGGATGTAATGCTTTTTGTAGAACCAGATGTCATGGTAAAAGGTTTTTTAAAAGAAGATATTTTAATAATAAATTCAGATGGTTTAACTAATTTAGTACCACAAGAAGAAATATTTAAACAAGCAAAAAAGATATAGAACAAGCGCCAAAAGAACTTGTAAAAATAGCAAACGAAAACGGTGGATATGATAATATAACAGTAATTATAGTAAAAAAATATATAACAATCTACATATTAACGATATTTAAGGAGAGATAAATATGAATTTAGAAGGGAAGCTATTAGGAAATCGATATGAAAATTATCGAGAAAATTGGAAATGGAGGAATGGCTACTGTATATAAAGCAACAGATAAAGTTTTAAAAAAGAAATGTTGCAGTAAAAATATTAAGAGATGAATTTACAACAGATGATGAATTTATAAAAAGATTTGAAGTAGAAGCTCAATCAGCAGCAAGATTAACACATCCTAATATTGTGTCAATTTATGATGTTGGAGTAGATGGAAACCTTTTATTACATAGTAATGGAATTGATACAAGGTAAAAACTTTAAAAGAAATTATTGTAAAAGAAAAAGGTCCACTTCCTTGAAATGGTCAATTAATGTATCAATTCAAATTGCATCAGCTTTAGAAATGGCACATAGAAATAATATAATTCATAGAGATATAAAACCACATAATATTATTATAACAGAAGATGGAGTTGCAAAAGTAACAGATTTTGGGATTGCAAAAAGCAGTGTCAAATTCTACAATTACAGCATTTGGGACAACAATAGGATCATGTGCATTATTTTTTCACCTGAACATGCAAGGGGTGGTTTTACAGATGCAAAGTCAGATTTATATTCATTAGGAGTTGTAATGTATGAGATGGTCACAGGAAGAGTTCCTTTTGATGCAGATACACCAGTGTCAGTTGCTTTAAAACATATGCAAGAAGAACCGGTAGAACCAATTGAATTAAATCCGAATTTGCCAATAGCTGTTAATAAAATTATTATGAGAGCATTACAAAAAAAGATACTACACTAAGATATCAAACAGCTTCAGAAATGTTAGTTGATTTGAAAAAATCTTTAAAAAGATCCAGAAGGAGATTTTGTTGAAGAATTAGAGTATGACCCTACTGCAAAAACTCAAGTTATTGATACAAATGCATATAGAGATAATAAACAAACTAAAAATTCAAGTGGTAAAAAAAGACGGAAAATTTAAAACTTTTGTAAAGACACATAAAGGATTAAGCATATTTATAGGGTTATTATTATTGTTTGTTTTAAGTTTAGGAGGAACAATGTTAGTATTAAATCTAACTAATCCACCAGAGGTTGCAATGCCAAATGTAGTTGGTTTATCTAAGGAAGAAGCACAAAAAAAAGAAATTGAAAATGTAAAACTGAAATTTGAAATAGAAAAAGAAGAATATAATAAAGATGTGCCAGAAGGATTTATTATCTCACAAGATCCAACTTATATGGAAAAGTTTAATAAAAGTAAAACAGGGAAGTACAGTTAAAGTAGTTGTTAGTAAAGGAGAAGAAAAAGACTACAGTTCCAAAAGTAGTGGGAATGGAAAAAAGATAAAGCAGTAAAAGCATTAGAAGATGCTAAATTAAAAGTAGAAATAGTTGAAGAATCAAGCAAAAAAAAGTTCAAGAAGGATATGTAATATCTCAAGAAACAAGTCCAGATACAGAGGCTTTTGCAGGAGATACAATAAAAATACATGTAAGTACAGGTGTAGAAAAAAGCTACAGTTCCAGATGTTATAGGAAAATCTCAAGCAGATGCTAAAGAAAACATTGGAAGCTCAAGGATTTGTAGTAGCTGTAACAACATCTGAAGATAGTTCAAAGGAAAATGGAATAGTATTAAAACAAAGTTTAGATTCAGGAAAAACTGTAGAAAAAAGGAAGTACTGTTACTATAACAGTAAATAGTTATGAGGCTTCAAAAACTATGTCAGTAAATATAAATGTAAAAAGCAATAACAGGAGGATATAGTGAAGAAACTTCTAATTCAAATACAACAGAAAGTAAGACAGTTAAAACTGTAAGTATTACATTAAAATCAGGAAATAATACTTTATATTCAGATTCAGGAGTAGATAAGAATACAACAAGTAAATCTACAACAATAAGTGGAAAAGGTTCAATGGATTTAACATTGACTATTACAGATTCTAATGGAGGAAGTTGGACTAGAACAAAATCAGTAAACTTTAGTAATGATTCATCAGTAAATTTTAATTAATGAGATTTAAAAGTTGAAGATAATAAGTTTAGTTCTTCAAACTTTTAATTGATTAATATAACAATTATAAAAAGCTTATTTAATGGAGGAATAATGCAAGGATTAATAGTAGAAAATATATCAAATATGTATAAAGTAAAAGCAGAAGATAAAATTTATGAATCAACAGCGAGAGGAAAGTTTAAAAGGAAGATATAACTCCAGTTGTTGGAGATATGGTAGAATTAGAAATAATAGATGAAACAAACAGGAAAGCTGTTATTAAAGAAATAAAAAATAGAACTGTATATATAAAAAAGACCAAAGCTGGCTAATATAACTCAAATTATCTTTTGTTATTTCTAGTAAAAAGATCCTAAACCTGATTTATTAATGTTAGATAAACAATTAGCATTTTCAGAATTTTTAGGCATTAATGCTATAATCGTTTTAAATAAAATAGATTTAGATGATGAAAAACAATTTGAGAAAATAGAAAAAAATATACAAAAAAAAAATTGGATACAAAGTAATTGAAACAGAAGCAAAGAAAAAAAAAAGGAATAGAAAAATTACAAAAAACAGTTAAAAAAATAATATAAGTGCTTTTTCCGGAAATTCTGGAGTAAAGGGAAGTCTACATTAATAAATGGGATTTTTTAAAGAGATATTACACAAGAAGGAGAGATTAGTAAAAGAAATAGAAGAGGAAAAAATACAACAACAGCAATTAAATTATATGAAATAAATGAAAATACATATATAGCAGATACGCCAGGATTTTCAACATTTGATATATCAGAGATACCAAGTCAAGAGTTAGAAAATTATTTTGTAGAGTTTGAAAGAGAAAAAAAAAAAATGTGAATTTATAGGTTGTACACATATTAAAGAAAAAAAAAATGTGGAGTAAAACAGGCTATAGAAGAGGGAAAAATATCTAAAGAGAGGTATAATAGATTTTGCAAAATTTATGAAGAATTAAAACAAAAGGAGGAACGAAAGAAATGGTAGAAATATCAACATCAATTCTTTCTGTAAAAAAAGGGGAAGAATCATCTACTTTTTTTGAATTAGAGGCAGGAAAAACAGACTATTTTCATATTGACGTTATGGATGGAAAGTTTGTAGAAAAAATACGTATAAAAAGATGCTAGAATATGCATCATATATTAAAAAATTTCAAATTTGCCATTAGATGTACATTTAATGGTTGAAAATGTAAAAGAGGCAATTAATGACTTTTTATCAGTAGAACCTAATATTATAACATTTCACTTAGAAGCTTGTAAAAGTAAGGAGGAAGTGTTTGAAATAATAAAATATATAAAAGAAAATAATTGTAAAGTAGGAATTTCTATAAAGCCAGATACAAAGATAGAAGAAATCTATGAATTTTTGCCATATATTTCATATGTGCCTTGTTATGACTGTAGAGCCAGGAAAAGGAGGACAGACTTTGATTAAGGACACATTAAAAAAATAGAAGAGTTAAAAAAGATATATAGAAAATAATAATATAGAAATTGATATAGAAGCAGATGGAGGAATTAATCTAAGCAACTGCTCCAGATGTAAAAAAGCAGGAGCTAATATATTAGTTTCTGGAACAGCAATATTAATGGCAAATGATTTTAAAGTTATTATTGATGAATTAAAAAAAGTAATAAAAAAGAAGCTAAATATTAAAAGGTTTATTTAATATTTAGCTTCTTTAGTATTTGTTAATATTTTTTATTTTTCAATTTTATCTGTTTTCTTTTGTTTTCTTTGTTTTTCTCTAACTGGAATAATATTTGTTACAATAATTCCTAAACCAATTAAAGAAGTAATTATATTTATAGCGGAACCAACGTAAGGGATTAAACCAATTGCCCATAAAACAATTGAAGATAAAATTAACATACCGAAAATTCAATTGTTTTTTTTCAATTTTAAACTTTTGACATATCAAGCGATTTATTGTTATTACAAAAATACTAGAACTTATAGCTAGTAGTAGTAACAATAAAGATAAACCAAAATAAAGCTATTTTAGAAGTAATTCCTAAAATAAGTAAAATAACAAATGCTACTGCAATTACTATTGGAGTTAGCAAACCATAACCTATTACAGATAATAATTTCTTTGAAATTATGTTAGTAGTATTAGATAAAAATTTAGGTGTAATCCATAAACATAATAACCAAATAATAATAGCAGTAGAAACAAATCCTCCAAGAGATATCATATAATCTTTTATATTTAAAGAAGATTTTTCAGTAGATTTTGAATAATTTGCGGAACCTGAAACAGATCCTTCTGGTATAGAAATTTCGTTAGAGCTGAATAGTTTAAATCTCCATTAATAATACCTTGAGAAGTAACTTGTTGTTCTTCAGAATTTTGTTCAGATGGTTGTGCAAAATTAATTTGGTTAGCTCCTACAAAAAGCATTTCTTCCGATAGTTCCGTTAATATTAAGCATATTTGTTCCTACATGTATATCTCTGTAAACATATCCATTAATAGAAACTGTTTGTGCAGTTGTATATAAATCATATACAACACCTGAAAATATTTACATTTTGAGCACATGTAAATAAATTACTGAAAATATAACCTTGTTCTCCGACGTTAACAGTTCCAGCTAAAATAAATGCATCTCCACCAATTTGTGAATTAATAGTAACACTATTAGCAAAAACGAAAAGGTTTCCATCAATAATGTCATTAACGACAACGTCGTTACCAGTTAAATAGACATCTCCTTTTTTGAAATTATTTTCATAAGATGCTATTGCACTAGTTTCTCCAGAACTAGATGTAGTTTCTAAATCCTGCTCGTTAGAAGTAACTGTAGCAGAATCTTCTGAAATTGCAGATGCATTTTCAGTCTCATTTTCGGCTCTTACAGTAGATAATGTAAGAGTTGAAATCATTACAAATAATAAAGCAATGATTTTAAATTTTCTTTTTTAACATTAAAATCCTCCTAAAAATTTATATAATTTAATATATGTAAAAAATATATATCTTTATTAAGATTTTGTCAAGAGAATAATGAAACAGTGAAACAGGGGGGGGACAGGTCTTAAATGAAACAGGGGGGGACAGGTCTTAAATGTCTCATATATCCGGTCGGATATATGAGACATTTAAGACCTGTCCCCCCTGTTTCATTTAAAAGTTTAGAGTTTTCTAAATAATGTTTGCAGAATTTATTTATACAGCATGTTTGACACTTAGGACTTCTTGATACACAAGTATTTCTACCATGCCACACTAGTAAGTGATTAATATCTTTTAGTGATTCTTTTGGAAATATTCTAATTAAATCTTGTTCTATCTTTTCAGGTTCTTTTTTGAGTAGATAATCCTACTAAATTAGAAATTCTTTTTTTGCATGAGTATCAACAGCGATTCCTTCTGCAATTCAAAAACTTCTAGTAAAATAACATTAGCACTTTTTTCTTCCAATTCCAGATAGTGAAATTAATTCCTCCATAGTGTGAGGAACTTCACCATTAAATTTTTCTAAAATTTGGTTTGCACATAATTTAATATTTCTTGCTTTATTTTTTATAAAAACCACAAGGATGTATTATATTTTTTCTAGTTCGTTAATATCAATATTTGCATAATCTTGAATTGATTTGCATTTAGAAAACAAGGTTGGGGTTGTCTTGTTTACTCTTTCATCTGTACATTGAGCTGATAGCATAACTGCTACAACTAATTCAAAAGGAGTAGAGAAATCTAAACTACAAGTAGCATCAGGATAAGCTTTTTTTTTTAATGAATTTATAATTTGAATTATTTCAGAATTTTTCAATTTAGTCACCTCTAAATATTATTTTATAAAATAATTATATTTTCGTCAATATTTTACTTTTTTTTTTAAAAATTTGAAAAGTATTAAAGTTAAAATCTGAAAACTAAGTGAGAGTAAAGAGATAAAGTTAATTATACATAAAAAGGAACAAATAAATAAAAAGATAATATAATATACAAAAACGATGGAGGTAATAGAAAAATGAAACATATATTAAGAAAAACTTTAGCAGTATGTCTAATTGGATTAGGTCTAGGAATATTACTTGTTTTATTACTTCCTTTAACAGGATGGTTATTCATTATTGGGGTTACCATTGTTTGCGTTGGGTTTATGTGGCTTGCATGTTAATAAAAAGGAGGGAGATACATATGACAGTAGTTGTAAAAAAGTACCTAAGTTTTTAAGGGGATTTGTTAAATTGATATTTGGAATTAAAGATTAAAACAAAAAAGAGCTTACGCTCTTTTTTACTTTTCCATCTCTTAAACATTTAGCACATACAGAAATTCTTTTTACTTCACCATCAACTTCAGCTTTAACACTTCTTAAATTTGGTTTCCAAGTACGTGGTGAACTTTTTACTTATATGAGAACGAGTAATGCTAAGTTTATTTCAATGACTAGCTGTTTTTTTTCACAAATTGCACATTTTGCCATATCTAAATTGCACCTCCCTAAATTTCTTAATAAACTGACTATTGATAAGTTTAACACAAAAAAAAAAAAAAACAAGTATTTTTTTAAAATTATAAAAAATTCCTTGCAAAATAGGAAAAAAATGTGGTATAATAAGTAAGCTAATAAAAACGAAAGGGTTGAAAAAAAATGAATTGTAAAGTAGAAAAACAAAAAATGCAAATGAAATTAAACTAGAAATAACAGTTGAATCAACAAGATTTGATGAAGCAATTAAAAAAGTATATTTTAAAAGTGCAAAATATTTTAATATACCAGGTTTTAGAAAAGGAAAAGCACCAATGCAAATAGTAGAAAAAATACTATGGAAAAGAAATTTTCTATGAAGATGCTTTTTAATGAAGTAGCACGAGAAGCTTTTTAGAAGAAGCTATTAAAGAAAAATAAACTAGAAGTAGTAAGTAGACCTGATATTGAAGTAACACAAATAGAAAAAGGGGAAAAGATTTAATATTTACAGCTGTAATGCAAACAAAACCAGAAGCTAACCTTGGAAAATATAAAGGTATAGAAATTAAAAAAAAAATTGAGTATAATGTATCAGACAAAGACATAGAGCATGAATTAGGGACATATGCAAGAACATAATGCAAGATTAATTTCAATTGAAGATAGACCAGTAGAAACTGGAGATATAGCAACAATCGATTTCGAAGGATTTGTTGATGGAAAAAGCTTTTTGAAGGTGGAAAAGCCGAAGGACATGAATTAGAAATAGGAAGCAATACATTTATTCCAGGATTTGAAGATCAAGTAATAGGAATGAACATTGATGAAGAAAAAGAAAATTAAAGTAAAATTCCCAGATGAATATTTTTCAAAAGACCTAGCTGGAAAAGAAGCTATGTTCAAAGTAAAAAAGTTCATGAAATAAAGAAAAAAAGAATTGCCAGAATTAGATGATGAATTTGCAAAAGATGTAAGCGAATTTGACACACTAAAAAGAATTAAAAGCAGATATAAAATCAAAACAAGAAAAACAAAATGAAGAAAAAGCAAAATATGAAACACAAGACGCTGTAATAAAAAGAATTGTGTAAAAAGATGTAAAAGTAGATATTCCATCAGGAATGATTGAAATGGAAATTGACAATATGATAAAAGATATAGAACAACGTTTATCATACCAAGGATTAAAATTAGAACAATATCTTCAAATGATGGGTAAAACTATGGAAGATATAAGAAAAGAATATGAACCTCAAGCAATTGAAGGAATAAAATCAAGATTAGCATTAGAAGCAGTTATTAAAGCAGAAAAAATAGAAGCAACAGACAAAGAAATTGAAGAAAAAAAAAAAAGAAATGGCTAAGAATTATGGAAAAGAAAATGATAAAGAATTCCTAAACAATGAAAATGTAAAAAAAATATATAAAACAAGGAATTGAATCAGAAAAAGCAATAGATTTCTTAGTAAAAATGCAAAAATAAAATAATGAAAAATAAAAAGCTGGGGGATAAAAATTAACTCTAGCTTTTTTGTCATAAAGGAGGAAAAAAGTATGTTAGAAAAAAAATAGTTTAGTACCATATGTTGTTGAACAAACAAGTAAAGGAGAAAGGTCTTATGATATTTTCTCAAGATTATTGAAAGACAGAATTATATTTTTAGGAGAAGATGTAAATCCAACTACATCTAGTTTAGTTATAGCACAATTATTATTCTTAGAATCAGAAGATCCTGATAAAGAAATTAGCTTATATATTAATTCTCCAGGGGGATCAATTACAGATGGAATGGGAATTATTGACACAATGAATTATATTACTTGTCCAGTTTCAACTATATGTATAGGAATGGCAGCAAGTATGGGATCAGCATTATTATGTGCAGGAGAAAAAGGAAAAAAGATTTGCAACACCAAATGCAGAAATATTAATTCATCAACCACTAATCGGAGGTGGCGGACTTTCTGGTCAAGCTACAGAGATTAAAATTCATGCATCATTTAGTACGTACAAGAGAAAAATATAAATAAATTTTTAAGTGACAGAACAGGTCAATCAATTGAAACAATTGAAAGAGACACAGAAAGAGATCATTACATGACAGCACAAGAAGCTTTAGAATATGGATTAATAGATGGAATAATGGACAAAAAAGAAAATAAAAAGGAGAGAAAAGATTTATGGCAAAAAATGATACCCCAAAAAGTATAAGATGTTCATTTTGTGGAAAAGCACAAGAAAATGTAAAAAAAATAGTAGTAGCAGGACCAGGTGTATATATTTGTGATGAATGTGTGGAGCTTTGTACTAGCATAATAGAGGCAGAATTATATGACGATGAAAAAGCAGGATATACATTAAATGAATTAAATGATATTCCAAGTCCAAAAGAAATAAAGAAAGTATTAGATGACTATGTAATAGGGCAAGATGATGCTAAAAAAGAACTTTATCTGTAGCGGTATATAATCATTATAAAAAGAATTGCACATGAAGAAGTTGCTAAACAAGATGAAGTCGAAATCAAAAAAAAGTAACATACTACTTTTAGGTCCAACAGGTTGTGGAAAAACATTATTAGCAAGAACACTAGCAAAAATTTTAAATGTTCCATTTGCAATTGCTGATGCTACGACATTAACAGAAGCAGGATATGTAGGAGAAGATGTTGAAAATATCTTACTAAAATTAATTCAAGCGGCAGATGGAGATATTGAAAAAAGCTGAAAAAGGTATTATTTACATTGATGAAATAGATAAAATAACAAGAAAATCTGAAAATCCTTCTATTACTAGAGATGTTAGTGGCGAAGGAGTACAACAAGCATTATTAAAAATTATAGAAGGAACAGTTGCTTCTGTACCACCACAAGGAGGAAGAAAACATCAAACCAAGAATTAATACAAATAAATACTGAAAATATATTAATAATATGTGGAGGAGCATTTGAAGGCTTAGAAAATATTATAAGAGACAGAACAGGAGAAAAAGCAATTGGATTTGGAAAGCAAGTAAAAAGTCAAAAAGATGTAAATCAATATGAAATATTTAAAGAGCTATTACCTCAAGATTTATTAAAATTCGGATTGATTCCAGAGTTTATAGGAAGGCTTCCTATAATTGCTACTTTAAAAGACTTAGACAAAGAAGCATTAATTAAAATTTTAGTAGAACCTAAAAAATTCACTAGTAAAACAATATCAAAAACTATTTGAAATTGATGGCGTAGAATTAGTCTTTGAACAAGAAGCATTAGAAACAATGGTATATTCCCTGGGCGAATCCAGCCCCTCAGCACCTACTTATTAAGGCATCCAGGCTTCATCCGCTCCCCGACTCCCGTTCCACATTCAAAAACGAAAAACATCCATGGCACGCCACTCCCGACGCAGCCTCCTCATGCCGCCGCCGGAATCAGCCCCAGACCGCGCCAATGGCGGTCTTCCGCTCAAAACTTCATTCATCCTTTCCTGCGCCGTCCTGTTTCCACCGGGTTTCACATAACGTCCGTACATTCCACTGCATATTCCCGGCTTCCAGCTGACGGACGCACATCAGAATGCCGCGGGAGCAGGTCCGAGCCTCAAACCCTGTCACCACCATGGGCGTCCGGTAACAGGTGGCTTCCATTTTCCCCGTGTGGATAGATGATGGTTTTTTCTCATGAACTAATAATGGGAAGCTTTAAAAAGAGGCTATATATAATGGTGTAACAAGTCTTAGATATATTGAAAGATATTATATGAATGGCGTAAAGGATATAAGAATAAAAAGATATACAGAAGCTAAAGAAAAGTACCAAGTAGAAAGTAAAAAGAGACTAAAGACTATTTCTTTTATGATTGGATAAATGATGATTAATAAGATAGATTGTTAGATGAATTATATCCCTAATCCCAAGTGTGAACTAGAATAGCCACTAAAGACATGAATTATTAATAGCTATAGTAATTGCTCAAACTACTGATAAAGAGAGTTAATATGGTAAATAAAGTTTTATTTAAGAGTATCAGAGTAAAGAGTTATCAGAAGCAAGTCTTGAAGATATAGAAAAATAATTAAAACCAATAGGTACTATAAA
>VOFJ01001490.1_pt1 | contig 29976 bp, 40 predicted proteins | sample 5384081 | NCBI WGS metagenome assembly VOFJ01 (sample SAMN12384729, study PRJNA508395) | human gut metagenome | isolation source: healthy gut I | host: Homo sapiens | reverse complement strand
GTTATAGTTGATGAGGCGACCCTTTAAGATGATCTCTCTTTCCTCGTCGGTCAATTCCCCAAGCCGGAGAGTAAACGGTACAAGCGTATCCTTTACCACATAGGCTGTGATCTCATCCCATTTCTCCTCTACCGCTTTCCTGATATCCGGGATGAAAAGATAATCTAAATTCCGGAACGGAAGCTCGCCTTCCTCGATCAGGAATGGAAGCATACCCCAGTTGATCAGGTTGGAGCGGTATCTCTTGGTCGCATATTCATTGGCAATGTTTGCCCAGCCGCCAAGTACCTTCTGGCGCCTTTGTCGCCTGCTCTCTCGCAGAGCCATCACCCGGTTTTGCGGCAAAGATCGTAGAGCCGATACCAAATTGTTTCATGCGTCAGATCCGGAACTGTGTTTTGATCACACACGCATAACAGCCTTGATCTCCGGAAGCTGCATGGATGTACATCACTTTCCGCTGATCAGTGCTTCTCTTGCCTTTTCTGCCTTCTGGACTTCTTGCGCGGTCCGACATAAGCCGGATCCTTACGGGAAAGTGCAAATTCTGCAAGTCCGAGCGGATTGGAACGGGTAAGAAGATGTCTCTCCGGATGGGATCAGCTCATCCGTTGTCGTTACCGGATCATGGATCTCTGAAACAACCTTCAGCACCAGATTGTCGGTCAGTGCCACCATCTTCGGCCAGTCTTTGATGTTCGGCCCGAAATACGCCGGATCAACAGCGTCATCTTCGGCATCACGGATGCCCGGCTCGGCTGGACCAGCCACGCTTCCACATCGTGCTATCGGTATCTCCGGGATGCTGATGTGGAAGCTCTTGCCGCCGATGATGGGCACCCAGTCCGGGATGTCCAGGCCCAGTCCATTGATGCCGGAGATGGCCTTGTTGATCAGCGCGATCACCGCGTTCACCGGCGTTTTCAGCAGGCCCACCAGCGCGTCGAACGCGCCGCCGAATATCTGCTTTACGCCTTCCCATGCCTGGGACCAGTTCCCGGTGAATACGCCCGTGATGAAAGCGATCAGCCCGTCAAATACGGTCTTGATACCTTCCAGGATGGGGCCGATGCCCTGCGCCAGTGCCGAGATACCCGCCAGCACAGCGGGCACCACGACGGAAGCGATGCTCATAATAACGGTGATGATGCTCTGCACGATAGGCATGACTGCCTGGATGGCCGAGCCGATGATCTGCATAGCCGTCATAATGGCGGAGCCGAGGCCGCTGATGATGCCAGCGATAGACGGAGCCGCCGCTGTGAAGGTTTGCAGGATGATGGGCACCACGGTTCCCGTCAGGAAACTGAAAATGTCCTGGATGATCGGCTTCACGGTCGTCTGTGCAAAGCTCACGATCTGCCCGACCACGCCCATCACCGATTGCAGGATGGTCGTCAGCCCGTCGAAGGCCGCGCCCGCATCCTCTCCGAACAGGTTCGTGATGGTCTCCCGCAGCGGGGCCAGCGCATTTGCCACGCCGCCGTCCGCAAACAGTCCCGTGATGAAGCTGCCCACGTTTTGCAGCACGCCCATGAACTTGTCGAACACGGCCACGCCGGTATCGCCGAATACGTTCTGGATGATGCCCCGGATGTCTTCCAGGTGGTCGCCCAAGATGCTCACCACGGCGATGATGGAGGAGATCACGCCGATCACCGGCGCGGCTCCCGCGAAGATGCTTCCGAAGCCGGAGGCGATGGGACCCCACACGGTCCCCAGCACACCGGCTCCCGACTTCGCCACGGTGCCCAGGCTCCCCAGCACGCCGCCGATGGCTTTTCCCGCGCCGGAGTTGGCGATGCCGCTCACAAAGCCGCCCGCCTTACCCAGCAGGCCGGATAGGTTCTGTTGGATGATGCTGCCTTGAATGGTCGCCGCAGCACCGATGCCTGCGATGCCCTGGCGCAGCGGCATGGTCAGGTTGCCCAGCGCGCCGCCCGCCTTGCCCAGCAGACCCGAAAGGAAGCCGCCGGTCTTCGTGTTCCCCAGCGTGCTCCCGAAGCTCCCCAGGGAGGAGAACACGCTGCCGAAATACTGCCCGATGCCGCTTCCTGCAATTCTGTTTTTCAGTGCGCTTCCCGCGCCCTGGTAACCGGATAAGAGGCCCGGCGTTCCCGCTGCCGCTTCCAGCAGCCCCGCCGTGCCCTTGATGCCGTTGCCGGAGATCAGGCTGGATGCCACGCTCCCCAGTGTTTGGAAAAAGCCGTTTCCGCTGGCCGCGCCGCCGAAGGTGGAGAGGAAGCCGCCAGCCGTGCCCGCCGCCTTCTGTCCGCCCCGGAACAGGCTCTTGATGCCGCCCAGCAGACCGCCGGTGCGTTTTCCGCTGCCGCCGACAGAGCCGCCCAGCAGCAGGTTCCCCGCGCCGCTCAAAAGGCTTTCGATGCCCGGCGCGAACTTCATGCCCACGAACACCGCCGCCAGCTTGCCCAGCGTCGAGGCCACCTGCGGCCCGTTGTTCGCCAGGTAGTCAAGCCCTTTCTGGATGTAGGGCAGCGCCCGCTCCATAGCGTCGCCCAGGCGCTCCACGCCGTCGCTTGCGATCTTTCCCAGTGAGTTCGCCAGCGTCGTCAGCTCCGGCATATTCTTCCTGATCTGGTTCAGGAAGTCGATCATCGACAGGCTGAACTCCTTCTTCGCCGGAAGGAACGCTTGGCCGATGTCCTGCATCAGCGCCGCCTTCGCGTTCGACAGCATTAGATCGACCGCTTCCGGCGTGCTCGCCTCGATCAGGAACTCCCGCTCCATACTGCCCGTATAGATGCCGGGGTCGTTGACCTCGCCCAGCGTCTTCTCAAGCAGCGCGAGGTTCTGCGTGATCTTCGCGCCGCCTTCGATGGCCCACTGACCAAACAGAGTGTTCAGGGCAGCCACCTTGCGCTCGTCCGGCATATTGTTGATGGCCTGGAACACCGATTTCAGCGTCCCGATGCCGTCGCTCTGCATGGACCTTGCGATGCCCTCAGCGGTGAAGCCCAGCTCCTCCCACATGGCCTTCTGTGCCTTCGTGGCGTTAGAGCCCTTGCTGATGTTCGTGTAGATACGTGAAATGCTGGTTCCCACGCGGTCCGTCGCAACGCCGGTCGCCTGCATGGCCGTGGCGATGGCCGCCGTAGCCGACGGGTCCACGCCCGCGATCTGGCCCATAGACGCGGCCTGGTTCACGCTCTGCGCGATCTCCGCCGCCGTCGTGGCATTGTTCGCGCCCAGGTAGTTGATCTGGTCCATCAGCGTCATTACCTGGTCATGGTTGAAGTTGAAGGCGGCCTCCCACTTCGCCATGTAGTTGCCCGCCGTGTCGTCTTCAAGGTCCATAGCGGTCGCGGCGACGGCGGTATCACGCAGGATGCCCGTGCTCATTTGCCGGTCCGCACCGATGCCGGACTGGCCCAGGGCCGCCGACATCTTGGAGATTTGTTCGGTGGTCCGTGGTATCTGCGTGCTGAGGTCCTGGATATAGGTCCTCATGGCTTTCAGGTTGCTTTGTGCCTGCTCGGTGCTGGTGGTGGCGCTTTCCGTCAGCCCGTCCACGTAGCGCACCATCGCAGACATATTGTTTTCCAGCTTCGCGGCCTCGGAGGTGCACTTGGCAAGTCCGGCTACGGTCGCCGTTGCCAGCGCCCCCATGGCCGCAAGCCCCGCCGTGCCCACCTTGCTCATGGTGGTGGTCAGGCTCCCCATCAGGGTATTGGTCTGGTTGATCGCCGTCGTCAGGCTTTTGTCTACCTTACCGGCGATCTTTATGCTTAACTCTAATGTTTTGTTCTGTGCCATTCCTCCGCCACCTCGTTATTCAGCGCGATAAACTCCTCGACGGGCAGTTTCAGGTAGAAGTCCACGCCCGTTCTCGTGACCGCTGACAGGCGGATGGCCGCTTGGCGTAAGGCTTTCGCCCCGCCCTTTACTCGAAAAAACCGCTGTCGTTCACCGCGTTTTTCAGTTTCAGCACCTCGCGCAGCGGCAGGCCCGTGAAGAACTCCTCCGGCAGGCCCGTCGCCATGCTCGCAAGGATGCAGGCGAACAGGTAGTTGAAGGAGGTCTCCGTCACCATAAAGCCAGCGCGTGCCAGCCGGTTCTCTGCCTCGCTCTCGTTCATGCTGTTCAGGTCCGCGATGCCGTTCAGGTCCACCTCCGTGTAGGTCTGGCCCTTGAAGTGATACGGCTCCTCAAGCTGCATCACGTGGTTCTCCGTCGCGGCATCCACGTTCATGTAGTTGCGCACGACACCGGCCACCTTGCGGCTGGCCCCGCGCGGCATCAGCTTGAAAAACTCGATGGGCAGCTCCGCCGCCTTCGCGGCGATGGCCCTTGCAAACGCGGTCGTGGTCTCGCACAGCATAGCGGCGGCCACCTCCCGCTCGTTGAAAAGCTGGCGCTGGGCGTCGATGGCGTCCTTCACCGTCAGCTTATCCAGTCCGCTCAGGTCGATGGAAATGTATTCCGTGCCCTCGAACTTGTAGGGCTTGCCCAGGTCGATCACGCGCTCGTTCTGCGTGGTCTGCGCGGTTTCCTCATTGGCCTCCGCCATCATGTTCTTTTCTTCGCTCATAGTGCTGCTCCTTTCGATTTTTGAATATGGCGCAGGCCCTACCCTCCGCCGGTGCAGAGAGTAGAGCCTGCTCGTTTCGCTTTTGACTTTCCGGCCTTATCAGGTCAGCTCGGAGATGCCCGCCAGCATATCCACACCGTTGACCTTGTAGACGCCGTTCAGCTTGTCCACTTCCAGCAGCGGGGAACCGTCGTTCTCCACCAGCAGATAGGTCAGCTCAAGCGTCACCTTGGCCTCCATGCCTTCGCCCTTCTCCACCTTGCCGGGGTTGAAGGTCTTCACGCGGCCCATCTCCACCACGCGCAGGCCCTTGAAGGCGTAGCCGCCGGTCTTATCGTAGACCTGCTGGGCGGCGCGCAGCGTCAGGTTCACCACGGACAGGGGAGAAAGCATATCCATGGCGCTGCTGTACAGCACATTGAAGTCGATCTCCTGCTCCATGCTCTCGAACTGGCCGATGGTGGGGCTGTCGATCTCGCCGTTGATGCCAGCGCCGGACACGGTGCTGGTCTTCATCTTCACCTCCGGCAGCGTAACAGACGCAGCTACGCCGATCATCTTGTTACCGTCCAGATAGGTGTTGAAGTCGTTGATCTTCTCAGGGATGTAGTTGTTGCTGATGCTCATGTTTTCGTACCTCCCTTATCAGCTCAGTGCGCTTACCAGCGCGTCGGGGTCGAACTCGATGATGTCCTCGATGTCCTCCGCCGGGGTGTACGGGGTCATGTACTGGTGGAAGGTGATCTTGCCGTTCATCAGGTCGGTGACGGGGTTCTCGTCCTCGTTGTACACGATCTCGTCCCTTGCGGCGACGCCCATGGCGACATACCCGTTGCCGCGCACGTTCTCGCTGTCTACGATAGCTTCGATCAGGCGCTTGTTCAGAGGGCTGTCCACCTTCTGGAAATACGTCAGAATAAAGCTGTTGGCGCGCCAGCTCATGTAGCGGCGGCAGGAGAAAAAGCTGTCCTTCGGGTCCGTGTTGCCGGGGTAGGCGCAGGTGCGGTTGCCCCACAGGCGGAAGCCGTTCATGTTCAGCCAGGTCGCCACGCCGTAGCTGTTGACTACGTTGGCCTGGTCCTGGTCCAGCAGGACCTCGGTGCCGTCGGCAAGGCACATGGCGCTGATGGCGATGGTCTTATTGCTGGGGTTGCTGGGGATGTCGTCGCTGGCCGCGTCGGTGTAGGCGGTCAGGGCAGAGGCCAGGCGGAGCCGCTGTACATCACGTCGCCCACCTTGCCGTAGCCCCACACGCCGTAAGCGTTCGGGTCGGTCAAAGCCTGGCGCTCCTTCTGCTCCTTCACGTCCGCGTACTTGCGCGCGCCGTCCGCGCCGCTGTCCACGTCCGCGATGCACACGCACTTGAATACGCCGTTGATCTCCTTCGTCTTCGCCTGCAGGGCCGCGCTCACGGTGGCGTTGGTACTGAAACGGGGAAGCCGTCAGGATGCCGGGGGTCATGCCCAGCTTGGATAGACCTGGCGCACGACTTCCAGGCCGGTCTCCGCGCCGGTGGCCGCGTCCACGCCGCCCACGATGTCGGCAGCGGTCACTTTGCTGGCGTCCACCTTCTTGCCGGAAACGGTCAGGTTGGTCGCGCCGTTGGCCTTTCCGCCCTCGATCAGGACGATGCTCACGGTGCCGTCGGCGTTATAAACGGCGGTGTAATCCTCCTCGGCGGTCAGCGTCTCCTCGCCGTTTTTCACCACCAGAGTGCTCAGGAGCACGCCCGTCTCCTCCACAACGGCCATGCCGCTGTTGATCTGCACGGTCTTCTCCTCCATCTCGGCGGAGTGCTTGGCCGGGTCCAGCACATTGATCAGCACCAGGGGGGCCACGTTCACCACCGCGAACGAAGCGGAGATCGCTTCGCAGAGTGTGAAACTCGCAAAGTCGTCGCTGTACCCAACGGCAGCGATGGCTTCCGCCTTGCTGTATACCAGCAGAGGCTTATTGATGGCCGCAGCCGGGTCCGCCAGCAGGTGCACCGGGGCAGTCCCGATCACGACCTGCAAACCGGCTGTTCCGTTCAGCGGAGCGATCATGCTGGTTTCCTGCTCGCTGACGTAAATGCCATGTCGATACATACGTTCTTTCCTCCTTCTTACAATTCGGATTTGATTTTCTGGAACAGGATAGCCTCCGCCGTCCCGCTCCGGCCCAGGTTGCTTCTCACCTGAGCGAAACGGCCCACGCTCACCAGCAGCCCCTTGGCCGCCGGGTGGGCCTGAATGAAGTCTGCCAGCGCGGCAGGAATGGTGCCCGCGTACACGGTGTACTGTCTGGCGACGCCGCGCACGCTGGGGCCGCAGTAGACGACGGGGCCGGTCTTTGCTTCCCGCTCCATAGGAACGGCAGTCTTGACCTCCGCCGCCGCAGCGGCTTCGCTCATAGGCGCGGCCATATCCGCCGCGCGGGGTTCTGTTTTCTTGCTCATAGCAGTTCCTCCAATTCGGTGTCTTGGGTCATGGCCGGAGCTGTACAGTTCATGGTCACAGCTCCGTAGTAATACGGGGCTGTGTCGTCCTGTTGCAAGGCCCAGGCGATAGGCTTTAGGATGGTGAAGGCTCCGCCGAAGTACGGCGCGGTGCACGCTCTCTGCACGATGTCTTCCTTGATGTTGGCAACATCCTGAAAGCCCGCCCGCTCGATACCGGTGTCATAGGCGCAGATGATCAGGCTGAACTCCACTGTTTGCGGGCTTTTATCGTCCGCGATCTCTCCGCCGGTCATGCGCACCACGATGTAGGGCGCGTGCGCCACGTCTGTGTCGGCATCCACGTCGTTCTCCTCCGGGATGGGAAGGTCCTGCTTGAAGATCGCAAGCGGCTTCCGCCCCTCCTGGCCGTTGTACTTCTTCCCGGCGAACAGCTCGCGCAGCATCTCGATCAATGCGTCCTGGCAGAGCTGCGGCGTTTGGCCGATGCCCACTTTCATCGCTTCTTTCATGTCCTCACGCCTTTCTCTTTGCCCGTGCTAAGACCTGCTCGGCCCGCTCGGTCAGCTTTGCCGCCAGGAACAGCTCCACCTCCGGCTCCACTTCCGGCCAGATGGTCGAGTGCATCGCCGCCGCGCTGGGGCTGCCCATAGTCTGCATCTTGTCGCTGGTGCTCGGTGCGCCGCTGCGCACGGTGTAGTGGAAGCGCCCCGTGCCCACGATGCGCTGCACCATGCCCACGTGCCCGCTCTTGAACTCTACCAGGAAACCCTTGCTTAACCGGCCCTTGCCGGTCAGCGGCTTCATTGGGGAGGTTTTCAGCACGCGGGCCGTGAAATACTCCGGGGCCTGCGCCACGTCATGCCCCATGAATGGGCGGTTCGGCCTGGTCTGGAAATAGCCCAGGTCGTTGCGGTAGCTTGCGATGCGCAGCTCCGCGCTCAGGCTGCTGTTGCTGGCCTTCTTGCGCTGCACCAAGTCGCTCAGGTGCCGCTTGCCCGCGCTGTTCACCGCGTACCGGGCCTTCGCCTCCGCGATCATCAGCTTGCGGGCCTGCCGGGCCGTGGCGTTGATGGCGACCTTCGCCACCGCCGGGGTCTTCTTCCGCAGGTCGCCCAGCACCGCGCTCACACATCGTCCAGACCATCGACCTCGATGGTCATGGTCCCCGCGTTATATCGCACGTTGCTCATTGTCTTGTCCTCTGTAACGTCATGCGGAAGACCGCACTCCTCCTCGCACTTCATAATGTCGAAGGTGCGCTTATGGTCCGTCCCGGCGTCCATCACCAGCGGCTTTCCCACCTTCGGCTTCGGCCCGTAGTCCTCCGTGCGGATGTACAGGATGGTGTGCGCCTTGTACAGTCCGGTATCGAAGTTCTGCTTGGCTCCCGCCTCCCAGTGTGAATTATGCTCCCGCGTGCCGCCTTCCACGATCACCACAAGAACGTCCTTGCCGTCGATGATGTGCCGGTCGGCGTGCTCGTTGCCGTTGAAGAACACGGTGTCGATGTCCGCCGCCGCGCAGTCCTTGAACGTAGGCGGAGGGGGCAGCCCCTCCACCTCATTCCCATAGTCCTGTTTCAGCTCGAACAGTGCCATCTCAGCACACTTCGGCCACCAGCCAGCTATCCACCTTGTCGGGGATAGGCAGCGGATGGGCCTGCAGCTCCACCATGCGGCGGTCGGGGTGGTGCTCCACGTAACTGCGGAGCAGGCGGCTGGTCTCCGCCGTCACCCACTGCTGCGTGCTGTCCTCGATGTAGGTGCACGCACCGTAGGCCAGCATGAAGTTCGACTGGCCGGAGATCAGAATGACCACGTTCTCCGGGACCAGAGGCTTCACAGCCGGGGTCTCAGGGTCGGTCCAGTCGTCCAGATACACCTCTCCGTAGGTATACAGGTCGATGTTCGGGCTGGTCAGATGTCCGTAATACTTCACGCCGTTAGGCAGGTCGCGGGGGTCGTAGCCGCCGATGTTGATGCGGCGGTTGTCAAGGAGCTTCTGCACCTTCTCGTCGTTGACGAAGGCGCGCAGAGCAGCCTTGCCCATGATCACGCGGTCCACGTTGGTGAAGCCGCCGGTCAGCACCTTCTCGGTCCAGTCTTCCAGGTCCTCGATGGGCTTGGCAGCAGTCTTGCCCCACTGCTTCGTGCCGTCCAGCTTGATCTTGTTGGTGAAGCCGAAGTCGATCACCTCGTTCACGCCGGGGCCGACGATGGGGATTTGGCCGGTGACGATTGCCTGCACGCACATCCACTCCTCGCGGCGCGTGGTTGCGTCGTTCAGGCGGTTGTACTCGTCCATCAGCTTGCGGGCCGCGCGCTGGGCCGGGGTCATGCCGCTGTACAGGTCCTCGCCGGGCAGGCGGGTCATGTGCTGGTCTGCCGTGGTCACGTCGTAGGGGTTGATCAGGGGCGGCTTGTAGCTCTCGGTGCTAAAGCCGTTGGCCTTGAGCACCTGCCCGCCGACGCGGGGATGTACGAAGGCGGCCATGCGGCGGTCGCCCTTCACCAGGTCAATGTCCACGCGCTCGGTGGAGAAGGTCTTGATGTTGGTGAAAAAGGTGTCGCGGAAATAAGTGTGGATAGGCGGTGCCTGTCTCACGACCTCCGCCAGATAGCGGGGGGTATAGATATTCACTTCGTTAGGCATATCTCTGTTTCCTCCTTACTTCAAGTAGATGCCGAGGTTGCGCAGCGGGACCTCCACATCAGCGGCAGTCATGCCCGCAGGCAGGACCAGCGCATCAGCGAAGAACTCGCCGGAAAGGTAGATGATGGCGTCCTCGCCGCTCTTGGCGGCTTCGGCGGTCACGCCGTACAGGCCGGTCAGCTTCGCAGCCTCAGCCACGGGAGTGACCTTGCCCTCCGCCAGAAGGACGGGGGTATGGGCGCTCAGGTCAGCGCCCGCTTCCTTCACCGCCGTGGCGATGCGGATGTTGGTGCCTGCGATGAAATACTCAGGCTCGCAGGAAAAAGTCTTTCTTGCCAAATCCATGCTCATGCTTTTGCCCTCCCTTACTTCTTCTGCGCGTTCTGGCCCACGCTCTTGATGGCGTCCAGGAACTCGTCCGTCTTACCGGCAGGGGGCGTGTTCTCTACAGTGCCCGCTCCGCTGTTCTTGGCGTCGGTCTTCGCGTTGTTCAGATACTCGTTGCCCTGCTCCTTGGCGCGCTTCATGGCGGCCTTGGCGTAGTCGCTGGCGCTGACGGGCTTGGTGAACTTCGCCTCGGCGGTGATCTCCTCGCTGCCCGGCAGGGCCATCTCCTCGATGTCGCGGATGCGCTCGCGCTCCTCGTTGGTCGCACGATCAGCCGCCGCCTGCTCGATTTGGTCAACCAGCGCAGGATAAGCCTGGCGCAGGTCGTCCGCAGTCTTGATTTCCATGTTCTGTACCTCCTCGTGTTGTACTCCCGGTTTCATGGCTCCGGGTTTATTTACAAAACGTCCGGCGGCGGTGGGTGCTGCCAAACTGTTCTGCATGAAGGTGGGTGCCTTGTCGAAAGGCAGGTGCATATTCACGCTGTTCACGAACAAAACGCCGTCGCGGTTTTCCACCACCGGCGTTTCCACATCCTCCACAAGCTCGTCCACAAAGCCGTTGTCCTTGGCCTCCTGGCCTGTCCACCAGCTCGTCGCGTCCATCCAGCCGGTCACTTCTTCCTTGTCCCGGCCCGTCTTCTTCGCGTACAGGCTGATGATGTTCTCCTTGATGGTGTCCAGCGCGTTCAAATACTGCTGCATGGTCGTGGCGTCGTAGTAGCCCAGCAGGCCCAGCCGGACCGGGTGGACCATGTAGGTGCTGTCGTTGGCCGCCACAACGCGGTCACAGTGGCAGGCCACGATGGTCGCGGAACTGGCGCACAGCCCGTCGATGCGGGCCACCACGTTCGCAGGGTGCTGTTCGAGCAGATTGCCGATGGTCTGCGCGGCAAAAACGTCTCCGCCGCCGCTGTTGATGCGCACCGTGATCTCGCTCACGGCTCCCAGCTTGTCCAGGTCCTCCGCGAACTGCTTGGGCGTTACCTCGTCGCCCCACCACGTACTGTCTGAAATGTCACCATACAGCAGCAGCTCCGCTCTGCCTCCGGCCACATTCTGAAACTTCCAAAACGGTTTAGGCATTTCCATTTCCTCCTTCGCTCGCGGCGCTGGACGGGGTCCACGATCTCGTCCACCTCCCGCTTTCTCTTGGCCTCCGCCACTCTCTGGCGGATATTGCGGTTATAATTTCCGCCGGTCATTTGCGCGGTCTCCTCCTGCGCGGTGGAGAAACCGGCCTCCACGCGCTTCGTCGCCGCGCTGATCTCCTGCACAGGGTTCAGGCTCGTTCTGGCCGGGCCGGGCCACGCGCACCCGCTATAAGCCTTGCGGATGGCCGGGTCCTGGAAGAAGCCCGGAGCCTTGATGCGGTTCCGCGCCACGGCCTCCGCCAGCCACTCCTCATAGATTGGCTGACAAAAACTGTCCACAAAGTCGTCGCGCTGCACATCGCAGGAGCGCCAGAACTCATTCAGTGCACCGCGCGCCGCGCTGTAGCTGGTGGAGAACTGCTTGGAAATGACCTCCGGCGGGATTTCCAGCGCCGCGCCGATCTGCTTGATCATGGCCTCCGTGAACTTGTCGTATCCGGCGTTTGGGTGCTTCGGGTCCGCGAAGGATACGGTTTCGCCGGGGTTCAATCCCACGATAGCGCCGTTGCCCAGCTCCACACTGCCCTGGTCCTCTGCGTCGATCAGCATATTCTCCGGCAGCATCTCGCCGAACGGGCGATCATCCGTCGCCGTGGCGGGCTGCACGAACACCGTGAACATGGCGGAAATGACCGCCGCGTTGATCTCCGCCTCCGTGTACCGTCCCAACTGCTTGAGTGCTTCCAGCACCGGTGCCAGAACAGGCACGCCGCGTAGCTGGCCCGCTCGCTCCCGTGTGATCACATGGACGATGTTCCGCCGTCCGGTCAGCTCGCCGCGCGCCTCCACGCGCGTCCATTCCAGGCCGCTGCCCAGCATGGATGTGTCGGAAAGGGGATGCCGGTTGCACACCCAGTAGGCCACCACGCGGCCCTCCGCATTGGTCTCCACGCCCTGTACGATGTTGTGGACCTCATAGCCTCGCACCGTGCACGGAGCCAGCCGGTCGTAGCCGTCCGGGCTGCAAATACGGTCCGCCTCCATCACGCGCACACGCAGGCCGTAGGGCTGGCCGACCTGCTCGCACATAGGCAACGCCGCGAATGCGTCGCCATTCATCAGGTAGCCCAGGTAGGCAAGCTGTTGCAGCTTGTAGAAATTGCCCAGCCCGTCCATGTCGCACTCCGGCGTGTCCGCCCACAAGGAGAACTCCCGGATGATCTTCTCCTGCAGCTCCTCCGTCTGCTCTGCCGACAGGCCCAAAAAACGCGCCGTCGATCTGCGGCGCAGGCATCAGGCCGCCCGCCACCACGTTCGTGCGCAGCGTTTTCAGGGCCGAGGCCGCCACCGGCACGCCCATGTAGGCGTCGCGGCTCCTCTGGCGCAGCACGTCGATGTTGTCCTCGATGTCCTCCTTGGAGCTGCCGCCGTGGTATTCCCATCCGCGCATACTCTTTTTGTCAGGTTCGCGCCGTAGTTGCCGTATCCGCTGTTCAGAAATTGCAGCGCCGTCCGCGCGGCGCTCCTGCGCACCGCATGGACCGGGGCCACGGCCTCGAAGCAGCGGTCAATAAAGTTCCTTGCCATGGCCGCCCTCCTCACACATCACGGGGTACGAAATGGTACAGGCGGTTTCTGCCGCCGGTCGTCTCAGCGGCTTCGGCCTCTGCCAGCTTCGCCGCCCAGTATTCCATTTGCGCCCGGATTTGTTTCAGGTCGGCTCTCGTCAGCATACGGGTCCCGATCTGATAGCTCTGGCCGGTCGCCACGGCTTCCTCCGCCGCCAGCCATGTATTCAGTTTCTTGGAGCACAGCTCCTTGCTGAAAACTGCCATGTTAAATACCTCCACTCAGGCGGCGTCTTCCGGTTGCCCTCTGCCGCCGCTCTGTCTCCGTCTCCTCCGGTCCTTTCAGCACCGGGTTTGCGATCTCTAAGGCAGCGGTGGCGTAGTTGCGCAGGTCAAGCGGCTCGTTTCGTAGCTCGCGTCCTTGATCTCCCACACCGTCACGCTCCGCCCCTTGCGGAACCGCACCACGGCCTTCTCGCTGGTCAGGCCCCGGAAGTATTGCTCGTCGTATCCGGCCTCCTCGTTCAGCGGGAAGTGGCAGTAGTTCGGCCCCTTCCGCTCCGGCGGCTCGTGCTTGAGGCGCTGATACACCAGCGCCTTGCCCGCGTCTACGCCCAAAACAAACAGCGGTGTCTTCACGCGGTTGTTCGTGGACGGGTTGCGGATATATGGCACCTCCTGGCCGCCCTTGCCCTTGATGGCAAAGATGCGCCGCTCGTAGCGCTCCTTGGTGAAGCGGTAGACCTGATCGGTGTGGTGGCCTCCGCTGTCGATGCAGGTGCACAGGATGGGAAGCTGCGTCCCGTCCTTCTTACTGAACGTCGCTGTCAGGAAGGCGTCCAGATCGCGCCACACCTGTTCCTTGAGCATATCGCCGTATATCTTCTGGTAGCGGATGCCCCAGCTCTCCTTGCCGACGCCCCAGCCTACGACTTCCACCTCGAAGCGGTCGTCCTGAACGTCCACGCCTGCCGTAAGCACCAGCACATCCTCCGGCACCTGGGCGTCGTATACCTCGCGGCGGTTCACCAGTTCGGTGTCTTCCAGCCGCTCGCCCGGCTCCTCCCAGGTCTCGCCCAGCTCTGTGTTCACCCACGTTTTCATCTTCTCCGGGTCGCCCTGGTCCAGCATCTCCTTGGCAAGCAGGAACTTCTCCACGACCTCCTGCCACCCGCAGAAGGTGGAGGCCAGCGTGTTCAGGTGGAAGCCCCGCGCCGCCGCGCCCGGATTTGCCGCCACGAAATGCCCCTTGATCTCCTGGGCCTTCCAGGCGTATTCACTGCTTTCGCGCCCGCAGCGCTCGCACTTGTGGCGCACGCCCTTTTTCAGGTCGTGCCGGTCGAATACGATGTTGGCCCAACGAAGGGGCTGATAATGCCCGCACTTCGGGCACGGTACGTTCCATTCCTCCCGCGTCGTCTCCTGGAACTCCGTCTCGATGCGGCTGCTTCCCTGATGGTCGGTGTCGATACGATAACGGTCTTCTTGTCCCAAAAGGTCGTTTGGCGCTTCTGCGCCAGGAGCAGCGGGTCGCCCTCTGTTCCGGCGCTGGCCGGGTAGCGGTCCACCTCGTCGCACAGCAGCACCTTGATCGGTCGGCTGGCAAGGCTCGCCGGGCTGTTCGCGCCGATGATCGTCACGTGTCCGCCCGGAAAGTTCTTCTTCAAGATCGTGTTGCCGGAATAGCGGCTCTTGGTGTCTACCAGCACCCGCAGCACCGGCGTATCCCGTATCATGGGAGCCAGGAAGTCCTTGCTGAACGTCTGGCCCATTTCGAGGGTCGGCTGCATCACCAGCGCCGGCGCGGGATAGTAGTGCATATAGTAGCCGAGCATATTCATCAGCATGGCCGTCTTGCCGATCTGCGCGGCGGACATGACCACGACCTTGCGCACGTGCTGGTCGCCGATGGCGTCCATGATCTCCCGCTGATACGGCGCGTTGTCCGTATGCCACCGGCCCGGCGTGGCGCTGTTCTCCGCACTCAGCATCCGGTAGGTGTCCGCCCACTGGGATAGCGTCAGCTCAGGCGGCGGTTTCAGCACCGCCACACAGCGGGCGAACATCTCCGCCGTCTGCGGGGCAAGCTCAATCGTCCGGCGCTTTTTCTTCATGGTCCGGCTCCTTCTCGCCCCGCATCATCCGCTCATACTCGGCGTGCTTGCATACAGGGAGGGAGCACAGCACCTTCTCGCTCGTGCCTGTCCACAGCTTCCACACGCAGCCCGCGCATGGGTCCTTATTCTTCTTTTTCTCCATCCCCGTCCTCCTCTTGTGCAAAGGCCACGTTGAAGTCCCGCAGCTCCTCAAGCGTCTCGTCAATGGCGTGTTTCAGCTCGTCGAGATGCTGGCCTGGTCTCCGCCCATGGCCGCCAGCGCCGGGGACAGCTTCGCAGGCAGGGAGAGGAAACGCCCGCGAATATTCAAAAGCATCGTCTTGATGCCACTCTCGATCTCCTCCGTCCGGTGCAGCTCACCGCGCCGCAGCGCGTTTTCCATCTCCGCCGCCTCCCGCTTTGCGCGGGTCAAGCCCGCCCGCTCGTCGGCAAGGCTCCCGCTCCGCAGGTAGAAGATGTACCGCCGCGTAGTGGCGCGCAGGTCATAGAGGCCCGGTGCCTGCTCCTCGATGATGCCCTCGTCCCGGAGCTGGCGCACCCGCCGCTCCGTCAGGCCCAGCCAGTCGGCGATCACCTTGCTCGTGTACAGGCGCATGGCGTCACTCGTTTCTTGCGATGGCGGCGTTGGCCCACATAGTCGCTTCCTCCACCTTCGTGTGCGCCAAGCTCTTTTCCCGGCTGTCCGGGCAGCACGCCTCGATCAGCTCCGCCAGCTCCCGCGCCTTGGCCCTCAGCTTTTCATAGCGCGCCGTCTGGTCGCCCTTCGGCGCGTGATAGGTGTATGTGTTTTCAAACCGTTTCTGGTCCATCTGCATCCTCCGTTCCCTCCGGCCAAAGCTCCGCCGCGTCCTCGCCGGTCTCCGGGTCCGGTGTCTCCACCATGCCCGTCGCCCGCATACGCAGGATTTCCAGCCGCTTCTTTTCCAGTTCCAGGCGCTTCTCGTTCTCCTCCAAAGCCCGCAGGCTGTCCGCGATCTTTGCGATGCGGCCCTGCACCTTGTAGAGGGCATCCTGCAATTTCAGCACCCGTGCAAAGGCGCTGTCCTTGCTGTACATTCCCATCTGCTGTCTGGCACCGTCTATCTTCTTGTCGCCCCGGCCCGCAGGCTGGCGCATATCCAGCACGCTGTTCAAATACAGCTCGTCCTCCGGGGCCTGCTCATATTCGATGATCTTGGTGAGTATCCGGTGCTCTCGGAACTTGAGTATCTGCATCTCGTGTTCCAGCGCCGCCCGGCTCCCCACCGGCGTATTCATCACCAGCTCCCGCTCGGCTTCGCTCAGCGTATCAAAAAAGATGGTGCTGTAAGCCCCATCCTTCTCTGCGTTGTGATTGCCCGCCGGTGCGCCCTTGTGGCTCCCGGCGGCGTTTTTATGTCCGGCGCTGTTCCGGTTCCCAGGCTGACCGCCGCGTTTCTTCTTCGGCTCCGCCTTTTCCCATTCATCCGCCGACTTCCAGTTGCGCAAGGTCTGATAGTTGACGCCCAGGCCCTCCGCAAGCTCCCGGAGGTCTACCAGTTCGCCCCGGCCTTTCCGGGCGAGGTATTCAGCCTTTGCGGCGTCCCGTTTCTCACTCCGCTTCGGCATTTGCTCTCACCCCTGTCTATCCGGTATCCTTTCGCCTCCGCGTCCCTGTAATAGTTCCGGGACCGGGGCGGGCTGCCTCGCAGCTCCTCCCGTCCCGGTATGCAGCGTGTCCCGCTCCGCCTATACCCCGCCGCGCAGTGGATACTTCCGCGCATGAGCGCAGACCTTCGGCGGCAGCAGGACGTTTTCCATTCGGTGCCGCCTGCGGCCAGAGGGGACTTGAACCCTGACCCTTTCAGCGGTAAAGGATGCGAAACCCGCCTGGTTTTCCACGACCACAGCGGCCCCCGCCAATGAAAAAGGCCCATGGATTTCTCCATGAGCCATTACTGCACAATATCAATGTAACACGGAAAACCTGCGAAAGTTGCTAACTCCGAAAAATATTTTTCCCAGGCGTACCAAAAGCCCAACCCGCCGGAACAAAACGCCCCTCCGCGTACCAGATCACCACCCCGGCGTAACGCCCCCGCCCGCGTGCGGTCCATCCGTGCGCCCCAGCAGCTTCCGCCGCGCCAGCTCCTTCCACCATTTTCGTGACGCCGCGAAAATGATACCCGTCCCGATCTCACACCCGCCCGCGTTCCTTTTCCCTCGCGCGCCCCCGCCCGCGTGCGCGTTCCATATTTTTTGACCCCCCTCCATTTTTTCGCCCGGACCCGCCGGAAATGAAAAAAATGCATCGCACCTAATCAATTTTTGCGCTCTCGAACCCGCAAAGGTCCTCGTCTGCGCCGGGAGGACCCGCCGCCGGGCTGGGGGAGGGTATAGGAGGGGTGTATTGCTATCAATGGCGGTGAGGAGAAGTCGCGCGCGTTTGGTATCTTCGCGGGTGGGCGCGTTTGCTTGGCTGGCGCTCTGCTGGTGCTGGCGGCGCTGGCTGGTGGTGTCTGGTCTCTGCCTGGCTGGCGGTGCTGGCGGCCTGCTGCCTGCCTTGCGCATGGGCGGGCGCGTTTGTTCGGCTCGCTGGCGTTGGTGCTGGTGCTGTTCATCGGCTGGCCCCGGCTCTGGCCTGCGCCGGGCCGGTATACTCCGCCGCCGGTCAGCTACCCCAGCAGGCGCACACGGTCCACGCCGCCACGGCTGGCCCCGGCTCCGGCGAGGGCCTGCCCATCGTGCCGCCGCGCCCCGGTTCCGCCATCGCCGGACGGCCCGCCGAAAATAGCCACGGCCCGCCGCCGAGGGTATTTACCGCGCCCGGTCTCGTCTCCTGGTAAGCTATGCTAATATGCCCCCTATAGTCCCCCAGCCTGTGCAATCTGCACAGAAAATCGCCACAGATTTTTGTGCAAAAATAATTCCCAGGCCCCCTAAAGGGGGGCCGTGGGAAGGGATTTCGGCCTATTGACGGCGCAAAAAATCGCCGCTATCATCCGGGGCAAGCGGACGGCCCAGCGGCCACCGCCCAGCGAACCGCCGACAACGGCGACCAGAAAGGGGAGGTGAACATGACCACGCCGAACACAGGCGAATTGCTTGTACAGCAGGCCCAGGAGGCCGAACGGCTCCGGCTCTTGATACTCGCTGACGAGTGCAAGACCATCGAGGAGTTCCGCGAAAAGCTCCGCGAGCGGCTGAACAAGTAAAGCGCCGGGGGCCAGTCCTCGCACGACATCCCCCGACGCTTGACAATCCGGCACGGGCGGCGAGTTCGCCGCCGCCCGGCCACGGGTACAGCATAGCACACCCGCACGGAAAAAGCAACGCCGCCGGGGCCGCTGAAAAAATTTTCCCCCATAGGGGGAACACCCAGCCGCCGAAAAAAAGTGCTTGACAAAGCGACACGCAACAGTGTATGCTTGCAGCAGAAAACGACACGCAACAGTGTACAGGCCGAACAGGCCGGAAAGGAAAAACGCCATGACTAACAACGAGATCATCTTCGAGACCGTCCGCAACACCTTCACCCCCGCCCAGCTCGCCGAGCTGGTACAGTCCACCTACACCGCCGAGCAGATCGCCGCCCGCCGCGCCGCCGTCACGATCACCGTTGACGAGGGCAGCGACGAGAGCGCCGAGAACATCTTCTCCGCCATGCTGGCCGCTGACACGTTCCACACCTTCGCCGAGTGGAAGCGCATGGGGTACAGTGTGAAGAAGGGCCAGCACGCCGCGCTGACCTGCCAGCTTTGGAAGTACACCGACAAGCCCGGCAAGGCCGCCCGCGAGGCCGCCGAGGCTGACGGCAAGGACGCCCCCGAAACCGACCCGCATTTCTACATGACGAAGGCCCATCTTTTCCACGCCTTGCAGGTCGAGAAGTCCAAGCGTTGACCCAGCACAAGCGGACACTTTAGCAGGGCTGCACCGCACAAAGCAACCCAGCCCCATACAGCAAACCCCAAAACAACACAACAGGAGGAACACCCCATGAAAAAGTTTACCGGACGCTACACCACCAACACCGCGAAGGCCCTGAAAGGCTCCGAGCGTATCTTGTGCCAGGTCTCCGAGGACGGCACGATCTACATTTGCAACGGCTTTCTTCTCTGCACCATGAACGCGCCGGAGTACGCCGCCACGGTCCAGCCGTTGACCTGCTGCGAGCCGGGCGCGTGGACCTTCGACAAGGACGGCAAGCACGAGGACGAGGCGCACAAGCTCGATCTGGTCAAGCTGTTCGCCGATACCGTCCGCGACACCGCCGACGCCGCGCCGCTGGCCCGCGCCCCGTTCACGGTCCAGGCGAAGAAGGCCCCCGCCGCCTGCTACTACAACGCCGACGCCGATTTCGCCGCGATCTATGACACAAAGTTCATTGACGCGCTTCACCCCGCCACCCAGCTCCGCACCACGTCCGCGATCTCCGCCGCCCTGGCCTACATCAACGACGAGCCGTTCGCCGTGGTCATGCCTATCAGGGCCGAGCCGAACGCCGCCCGCGCCATCCGGGCATTTTTCACCGAGGCCGCCGAGGACAACACCAAAACCGACGAGGCCGACAAGCTCCGCGCCGAGCTGGCCCAGGCCCAGGAAGAAGCCGCCGCGCTTCGTGGCGATCTGTACCGCGCCGCCAACGAGATCGACGAGCTGAAAAACAAGCTGGCCGAGCTGCACGAAACCAAGACGGAACAGCCCGCCGAGCAGAAGCCCGAACCCAAAACCGCCGCCGAGATCATCGCGGCCCGCTGGGCCGAGGTGGACGGCCTGACCGCCACCATCAAAGGCGCAACGACCGCCGCGCCGGTGGTCTGGCTCGCCGGAGACACGAAGCCCCACGAAAAAGAGATCGAGGCCGCAGGCGGCAAGTGGAGCGGCAAGAAGAACGCCTATTATTTCCGCGTCGCCTGACCCAAAACCCGCAAGGCCGACGCATAACGCGCCGCTGGTGCAAGTCCAGCCGCCCCCGCCGGGGCGGGCGCTCATGGGTAAACCCAAAACCAAAACGCAGGAGGAACACAAAATGAAAACCGCCGGATACTGGCCTTGCAGAAACGAGATCATCAACGCGCACCTGTCCACCCCGCACAAATACGAGCCGTTCACCGAGCTTTTCGACGTGGACCAGCTCGACGCCATCCGCGACAAATACGGCGTGGACCTTTACCGCGAGTGCTACGCCGACGCGCTGCACGAGGTCACGGAGGCCGCCAACATCACAACGCACCTTCGCGCCCTGGGCGTCGAGTGCAAGCCGATCTTCACCCCGGACGACTGCCACGTGAACTATATCGCCGTGTTTTCCCTTGGCAACGCGACCGCCCAGCGCATCAACGAGATCGCCCGCAAGGCTGATCTTTGCGTCCTGTTCCAGTGCCCCACCCACTAACCAAAACCACAAAACGGAGGTACACAAAATGTCTTGCTTCATCATGTCCGACCAGGCCCACGCCGCCACCGCGAACACTCTGGAATACATCCTCAACAGCGGCTTCAATCGCTTCGGCTTCGACGCTCCCGACAGCCTTTACAAAGCCCTGAGCGACTGCCGCGACCGCTACGGCTTCTACTGCTCCGGCCTGATCTTCCGCCGCCTGTACGACCTGAACAGCTGCGCCTATGCCGGACGCTACAAAACCGATGCCGACACCACGCCGCCGGAGATGCCCAGCGTTCCGCCGCTGGTACAGGAGCGGGAGCGCGAGGACCAGCACGAAAAGCTGTTGCCCTGGCACTACAAGCTCGCCAAGCTGATCGACTGCGAGATATACCAGGCCAGCGAGGACGCCACCAGAAAAGACCCGCTGCTCCTGGCCCTGATCGACTTCTCCCGCGTCTACACACATTTCCTCGTTTCCAACACCGCCGACTACAACGCCGCCCCATGGGGCACGATCTGACCCCGCCGCCGGACACCTTCGCGGGCCGCACCGGACAACAAAGCGACCCGACCCCATAAGCGAAACCCCAAAACACAAAACGGAGGTACACAAAATGTACGAACAAACAAGCATGATCGGCCCGCAGACCGCCGAAGCGCCCGCGCCCGCCGCCCGCTACTACGAGATCAACGAGGAGACGGCCCGCAACGCTCACTACTGCGTCCACATGAGCGACTACAAGCCCGGCAGCGCCACGGCGGAATACCGGCGCGCCGTGGACAAGGCCGCCGCCCTGGTGGAGGCAAAAAAGGCCCGCGTCAGCCCCTTCTACCACGACAAGCTCGACGCGCTGCTGGACCGCTACGCCCGCCGCCTTGCCCAGTGGATGAACGACTACAACCGCAACCAGGCCAGCTATCCCAGCCAGTTCATTTCCGGCGCAGGCGGCTACAATATGCGCAAGCACGAAAAGCAGATGTCCCGTGAAGGCACCCTCTGGAACGAATACGACGAGATCAAGGCCATCTTGAACAAGATCGAGGCCGTCGGCTCCGGCCCGGTCGATCTGGCCGACCCTCACGCCCGCGAAATGCTCGCCGACCAGCTCCAAAAGCTCCAAAACAAGCTCGACGAAAGCAAGGCCCTGAACGCCTACTACCGCAAGCACAAATCCTTCGACGGCTTCCCCGGCCTGAGCGCCGAGGCCGCCGCCAAGCTCACCGCCAGCTTTGCCGACACGAAAGAGCGCTGCCCCTGGGTGAAGTCTCCCGTCCCTGACTACGAATTGACCAGCCTTCGCGGCAAGATCAAGCGCGTACCAGGCCCGCCTCGACGAGCTGGACAAGCGCGCCGAAGCCGGCCGAGCAGCCCGCCGACGGCGCAAAGTTCCCCGGCGGTGAGATCGTCCGCAACCTGGAAGCGGACCGGCTCCAAATCCTCTTTGACGAAAAGCCCGACGAGGACACCCGCGCCGCGCTGAAACAAAACGGCTTCCGCTGGTCCCCCCGGTACAGCGCATGGCAGCGCAAGCTTACCCCCAACGCCGAACGACGCCCGCCGCGCCCTTGGCCTGACCGAATAACAAACCAAATCCCGCCCCGGAGGTCACGAGGGCAGAAGGAGCACAAAATGGAATGGAACATCCCCAGCGAGAACGCCATCATCACCCGCCTCGACGAGCTTTACGAAGCGCTCGACCGTTTCCCCGACAGCCCCATGGCCCCGGCCTGGCAGCACGAGATCGAGCGTCTGAAAGAACAGTTGACCTACGCCGGATAACAAAATGTGCCTGTCCTACCGGGCATACGGGGAGAAAGGACCACACTATGACCAAGACCATAGCCCCCACAAGATACACGATCAACCTCGACGGAACGCTGGAAAAATGGTATTTGGAATACGACGACGGCGCAATCATCTACCTCCGCAAGACCCCGCGCCCCAAGTTTAACTGCTGCTTGAAAGAGTTCCCCGCCGCCGAGGTGTTCCCCGACTACAAAACCGCCCGCGCCGCGCTCAAGGCCCGCTCCAACGCAAAATAACCCATAGACTTATACACGCCAGCGTGTTATAATGCACCCAAATCCAAAGGAGGCTCCCATGGACCAAAACGCCGACATTTTCCCCGCCTACCGCCTCGTGGCCCAGTTCGCCGACGGCCAGCGCCTCACCTTCGACGGCCTGACCGAGCAGCAGGCACAAGCCCGCATGGAGGCCGCACAGGCGCTCCACGGGGATATTTGCTGGTACGACGGCGTGACCGACCAGCACTACGAAAACGGCCATTTCTACAAGCTCACGCCCCCGCCGCCGACGATCAACATGATCGACCTGACGGACTACCACGAAAAGGAGGAATGACCGTGCCCATACGTGAAAGCAAGCGCCGCAACAATGACGCCTACAACGCCAAATGCGACTACATCAGCCTTCGCCCACAAAAGGCCGTCGGCTATGCCATCCGCGCCGCCGCCAAGGCCACCGGGCAGAGCATCCAGGCGTATGTGCTCCAAGCCTGCACTGAGCGCATGACCCGCGAGGGCCAGCCGCTCACGCTTGACCCTCCCGCTGATAACAAATAAGCCGCCCATGATCACAAATCGGCGGTCTTGATCACAAAAACCGCCATAAAACGAACGCCACCCCGACAGGCTGCGACCAACAGCCCGCCGGGGTGCTTTTTATGCCATTCGCAAATTGTTTTCCCACGGGCCATTCGTTCCCGCCGGAAACAGTCTTTGCGCACGCGATTTCACTGACAGAAAAACACAGGAAATTGAAACAGCTCGTCCCACAGCCGCCGGGCCGCCGCCCTCACCAAAAGTCAGGTGAAAAAGCAGCTCCCGCCAGCCCTCGATTTTTTCGGCGCTTAATATGTACGCGCGCGTGAAGCACGCTCCAAAAGCTCCTCCGCCATGGGCACCTCGTCCAGCGCTTCGCCCAGGCACAAAACAGCTTTGTCGTGCCAGCTCCGCACGGTGCTGTCCGGCGCTCCCATGCGCACCGAGATATTCGCCCAGCTATGGTGACATTTGTGCCGCAGTTGAAGGATGCTTTTGTACTTACCGGAAAGACCATCCAAACAGCCCCGCACGGCAGCGGCGTCGCCCTCCAAAACCAGTAGCCGCACGTGTATCTCCTGCAGGCGCTCATACACGCCTCGCTCGTCCAGCCGTATCACGGCGGTCTCCACCGGCTTCCCAGGGCCTCCGCCTCCGGGCATCCCGTCGCCGCCGGTGCCCTTCAACGTGTCGTACAAGCTCTCCTGCTCCCGCTGCTCCGTCTTGAGCAGGCGCACCATCTCCGGTATCTCGTAGTAATATCGGACGATCTCTTTCACATTTTTCTCGCGCATCTGTCAGCCTCGTTTCTGTTGCTTATTCCTCCCGCCGGGCCTCCTGTGTGCGGTCCGGCGCTTTATCCAGTTCATCCGCGATCAGGATACGGTCGCTTTTCTTCCGGTGCTCCGCCTCCCACCGGGCCAAAAATCTCCGCTGGGCGTGCTGGGCGATGTTCTTCCCGTAGAATGACGGCATGGGCCGCTTACGTTTCCCCATCGCCGCCTCCGAAGACGTTTTCCTGGCCCTCGTCTTCCTTCTCAGCCACCGGCGGCGCGGCCAGATGCTTGTCCAGCTCCCGCCGCGTCATTGACGCCAGTTCTTCCAGCTTGTCGCAAAAGCCCTCGTTCACGGCCTGCACCGGGAAGATCACGCCCGCTACCAGCATACCCGTCTTTGCCACCACGTAGCGCCCGCCGCTGTCCGACCGGCGCACGTAAAGTTCCAGAAAATCCATCTGGTCTTCCAGCGGTCCAAGGTATTTGCTCTGGATGAACAGCAGCCCGCCGGGGAAGCGCAGCGGCATCAGCACCTTCCGCCGGAGGAGATCGTCACGTCCATATCCTCCGCGCGGACCTCAGAGCGGCACCAGTCCTCCACGTTCAGCCCCTCCGGCAGCGCACTGTGATTGAAATATATCTTGTCCTGCTTCTTCTCCGACACGTCGAACATCCGGTAAAGCTCCGGTTCCGACAGCACCGGCAGGCCGTGGAGGGGAAAGGCGCAGCACCCGTCCCCAAGCCACTGTGTCACAACTCCGTCGCCGTCCACACGGTCGAACAGGCAGAACGCATTTGCGCTGCTGCACAGCGCCGCGACCTTTTTCAGCTTCATCGGCCAGTCCTCCCGCTTTCCGCTCCGTTGATGGCGCGCACGGCCCGGTCCACATCCGCCGCCGTGGCGTTGTCGATCTGCACGATGCTGGTGCCGTCGGAATAGCTGGTCCGGCGCACGGAGCGCTCCGGCTTGCGCATGGCCGCGATCACGTTTGCCAGGCCGTCCAGCAGCGTCGCCACCAGGACGACCGTGCCCGCCCAAGTCCAGAAGTTCGCAAAGATGATTTCAAAAATGCTCATGTTATTTACTCCTTCTCCATCGTTCGATTTCACAGTCGGCCCCGGTTATCCACCGGCCCCCGATCTTGTGTACATAGTCCAGGAACAGGACCGCCCCGGTGAAGCGCACGCGGAAGTCTTCCAGCTCCGCCGCCGAAACGCTCATGTGCCCAAAGGCTTCCTTCATGTCCCGCCACACCGGCCACGGCACGAAGAAAAAGCGGTCCTGGATGCCCACGCACACCGCCGCCAGCGCGCCGCAGCGGTGGTGCCGTTCCAAGGTCTCCATCTGCGTTTCCGTCAGCACGTCCCGCTTCATGGCGTCCGTGGTGGTATACTTCGCCTCAAAGATGATGCTTCGCCCGCCGTCCAGCGTGCCTTGAAAATCCGGCTGGGCGTGCGCGGTGAAGCGGCCCACGAAAATGCCGCCCTCCCGCTTTTCCAGCACCCGGAATGGCTCCGGCGTCTTCTCCACCTTCGCCCGGCCCTGGCTCGCGTACAGAAGGCACGCCTGACGGATGGCCTCCTCGAAGTCATGGCCCCGGTTGTTGCTCATGCTGGCGTGGTACTGGCCCAGCGCTCCGCGTCGTCCCTTCATGCCATACCAGCCTCCACGATATGCGTGGCCCGCATATCCGCCGCGTGCAGCTCGTACACGATGCGGTGCAGCTTCATCGCCTCGTTCAGGCCACGGCTACCGCCGCGCACAGCATCGTCCCACGCGCCCATGTGCCAGCGGATAGCCAGGGCCTCCTCGTCTTCCAGCTTCATAAACCGCGCGATCAGGTAGACAGACTTTTCCCCGTGTCCCATGGGGAAGCGGTCCTTTTTCACGTAGGAATAGACCTCGCCCGGTCCCGCGTGATGCTCTCGCACGTATGTATTCGCCTTGCACAGGTCATGGAGCAGCGCGCAGATGGCGACGGCCTCCATCGTCGGCTCGTTGTCGATCACGACCTTCCGCAGCTCCCGGAACACGTTGACGCTGTGCTCCACCAATCCGCCGGGGTAGGCCAGGTGATGCTTCGTGCTGGCTGGCGCGGTGAAAAAATCCGTCTCCCGCTCCATCCATTCCAAAAGCTCCTCCGCGCCCTCCCGGTGGATATACCGCCGGTAAAGCTCTTTGAACTGTTCTTCTCCTGTCATTTCAGCCCTCCGTTCTGTTTTCTATGCGCTCGCCGCATGGTCAGGTAGAAATACCATCCTGTTTGCTCGTTGAATGACTTCTCGCACTCCACCAGCTCCCAGCCGCGATACTGCTTTTCCCAAAAACGCACGAACTCCTCACTGTCCTCCGGCAGCTTGGCGATCTTGTCCAACTGACGGCGCGTGTACTTCCGGTCATTCGGTGCCCGGTGCCACGGCTTTTCCAGATTTTGCGATTGCGTCCAGTGCTTTTTCCCGGCGCTGTCCTGGACCATGTACCCGGCCATGCTGGCGATGCCCTTCGCGTTCGGTCTCAGGCGGTCAGCGTTTGCCCATCCGTACATGACCGGCTCCCGGTCCTTTGTGCCCTTGGACTCCCACCACAGGTTTTCCGCCTCGTCGCGGTCCAGTCCGCCGTTCATCAGAACGTGATGGTGGATGCGGTGGGTCCCGTTCTTCTTCCGTCCGATCTGCGTCACAAGCAGATACTTGAGAGGGGACAGGCCCCGCTTCTTCCGCAGATATGCTACCCGGCGCAGATACTTGGTGACGATCTTCGCGGCCTCCTCCTCACTCTCCGGCAGAAACTCCGGGGCGTAGGTCAGATGGACCACCAGATCACCCACGCCGAAATTGCTGTTGGCGAGCTGAATGAAATAGCGCTTGGCTCTCCGGTCATTGAGGTTCTTCTGCTTCGGCGCAGAGACGTTGACTTTCTTCCCGCGCTTCCGTCCGACCGCCTGTTGCTGTTGTCCGCTGTACGGATAGATTTCCGGTGAAAGGAAGTTCTTACCACAGTGACGACCTTTTCCCGTATGAAAGACCTGTTTATCATCCGTGTACCCCTTTGCATCGTCTCCTGGTCCTTCCTCGATGCTTTTCGCAAGAAGGATAATACCCATTACAAGCCCGTCCGCCGCCTCCCGGCGGCGTTGCGGCGTGCCTCTCTGCATCCCGCGTCGAGGCCGCTATCTTGACTTTATCCGTGCATTGTGGTACAATATGTAGTAGGAAATGACCCCACGCACAGCAAAATCTTGAAGATTTCTCCCCCGGTTTTCGCTTCCCACAGCGAGCGCCGGGGGAGAATGTTTTTTTAGAACAGATATGGATTTCTTGTGATGCGGACGATCTCGTCGATCTGCTCACCGCCCATCTGGCTCGGATACGGTGAGCGGAGCCACCACAGATTTTCTTTCTTCGGAATGGGGATGCCCCGTCCGCCTTCGTAGTTGATGTGGGACACGATCTCCTCCATGCTCATGCACTCCATGTTGACCAATGCCTGCTCCACATCACGGTCGCAGCAGTCATTCCAGAGCATATACAGCTTGTCCCCGGTGATGCCGTTGTTCTGCATACGCCGGAACGCTGCCTCGGCGCGATACGGATTGTACTCATAGGCCAGCATCACGAACGTCAGCGCGCCCGGATTGCCTTTGCAAATATCGAATGTGACCATGGCTGTCTCCTTTGCTCTCCGGCGCTTACGCACCGGAGATTTTTTCGATTTTCGATCAGATGTCAAAGCCCGGCGCGAAGCCGCGCGAAAGGCGGCGTAGCTGCTGTGCTGAACCGTCCGTGCGCACGGCAGAAGAATTACGATGCCGCTGCTGGAGCGGACTCCACCGGGAGCCACGTTCAGCAACCGGGTCGCTCTGCGAGCGAACCAGAGGCTGGAAGTAGTAGTCTCCGTCTGGGTTCACTGAGCCCCAGCGTTGCCCGACCGTCAGCAAACGAAGCGGCCGCGGGTCGAGCCACTCTGGCCTGCGATAAATTCACGAGGTCCGGGGGCGCGATGAGTCTCCAATTCCGCCCGCTGATGTGCGGGATAAGTGTCCATCAAACGTCTTCGTCGTTCGCCCTGGTCAACGATCTTTATGAAGACGAAGCGGTCAGGTGGAGCGACGTAACGCTTTCGGTGACAGATTACGCCCATTGTCCCGGCAACTTCCCTCGATCTCGGTGGACACACAGAACGCCGCCCGCTCAAGCGCCTGAGATCGGCGTGCGGCCAGGCTCTCGTCTGGCGTCGAACAACTGTCTCTTTTTGGGTTTATGAATTTGTCTGTCGAATGTGCCTGGGTAATGCTCAGTGAAATTGGTCATACCGTTTTCCCTGCGGCAGTCAGAACGTTCAGACAAACCTCTTTTTAGTAACAGTTCCATTGTCGAAGGACACGGGCACGACACTCCACCTCGATCGCCGGCGGCCGGGCATTCCAGCCATTTTCACTCATCCTCGATGTGCCCACGTAACGGTTCCAGTGGTACTCTTAGTCACATGAATGATCGCCTGTAATTCCGTCACTGGCACCTCATAGGTTTCCGGGCCCATTCCGGGCAGCGCGGTGCGTCTGTACACATCCGACGACCTGGCTATATAAATCCCGTGGTGCGGGCGCAATGACTGACCATAAATCAGTCCATCTCCTGATCTTCGTCCACTTTTTTCCGGGCACTCACAACTATCACGGCACCGCCAGGTCGGCAAACCGGATGCCGCTTTTCGCAGTTTCATACCGCGCACCCTCCCCGTTTCGGTTCGTGATTCACATCACCGTTTCTGGTTCTTTGCTTACTTATTGCCTGCCCGCCATTTTGCTTTTCACCCACGGGTGTTTCAAATTAATTTATTCACTTAGCCGGACCAAAATGGCCGACCCGGGTGTCCGAAATAGTATTGCTGAGGCCTCTCCTTCATCTCCACGTGCCCGCCGCCCGCCCGTCCGCGTCAGCGTCGGAAGCGCCTGATCGACCGCCGGGCCTGCCAACGCCGATCTCTGCATCTTCGAGCCGTTCCGCTCGGGAGGTTACCGCCAGCACCGCTCGCGCCCAGCGCGAGTCGTTTTTTCCAACGGTAAGCGGCAGGCGGCTGGTGCCGTCGGACACATTCTCTCTTGAGGCCGGTCCCGCACCGTTCATCGCTTTCACTTCGGGCCCCGACCCACACATCTCTTCAGTTGATCCTCTTGATCAGTTATCGATACATAAATAGGCTCAGAACGGTTCAGACAGGGGACCTGATCGTTCATAAACGCTCACGATGCTTTCGGCTGAAATCTGACCGCCGCGCGGTGTCTCACGGTTCCGGATCAATTGCGGCCTCATTCACTTTTCCAACGCGAAGCAGCCGGTTCCGTCTCCTCAGCTCACCAGATCGGGCAGATCTCCGCTGGAACAGTTTCGACGCCGCAATCCCAGAAGTCGTAGTAATCTAACGCCGTGCCGGTAAATGTAAGCATTTGAATGGTTTTCAAGCTTCGGCCTGCTCTTGAGAACTCCCTGTCGTTTCTCCCCACTCTGATTTTTTGCGCACCGCTGCGACACAATTGCTGGAAAGTAAGCTTTTGACGCTTTTCATGTTCCATCCCCGATTATAAGCGTTTCCGCTGGGCCACAAGTGTACGGCATTCCATGTCATCGATTCGAATTACAGCAGGAAAAACCCACATAAATTAAACAAACTATTCAGCCTAAATAATGCTTGTTTGTTGCCCGGCACCCGGTCACGGGTTCGCCATATTGCATCTCAACCACCAGTCGCGGTAGTCATGACTTCTCTGTAGCAGTACGAACCAACGCCGTCGATGTTGGGCATGCCGGAAGATCTTAAGGAAATCATGTTCCACCGCGATCGCCGTGCCGGTCGCGCGATGCCTCTGTCGTCATGTGGCCCGCACTGAGTGCTGCAAAACATGTCACTAAGCTGTCGGGAATAAGCGTAATATTAAATGATCTTGCGCGTCTTCGAAACGCTTTTGTTCTCACATGAACTCGTTCGAAAAGTAGCTCCTCCGGGACCGGAAGGTCGCGACCCGGCCTTTTTGACCCCAGTTACAATCTCCGGCCGGGGAGGCGATGTTCCGGCGCAGATCCGGTAATTCTCCCACGGGCTTGTGCATCTCCTTCGCGCCGGAGGCGGAAAACACGAGCTTTCCCGGCTGGGCGGCCGGCCCTTTCGGTCACGCGCGCCGCTCTCGCGTATTCCGTCTGATATAGAGCGAGGGTAATGTTTTCGTCGCTTCGTCGATTGGTGCTGTAATTTCCCGGATGCCCGCGTCTCACATCATCGATAGTCAAATCTGTGTAGAGCGCCGGGCGACCAACGTCAGGCCGGTTGCTGATACGGAGGTCTGCGAGCCGGGTTGGTCTCAGGCCAGACTTTCCGGTGTTGTTTCCGCGCCGTGAGCCGACGTGAGATCTCGGGTTTTCACCGGAAAAACGACGTTCTCCGCGCTTATACTCTCGGCGTCGAGAGACTCACGCAACGGTATTGTAAT
>VOFJ01001002.1_pt1 | contig 29982 bp, 52 predicted proteins | sample 5384081 | NCBI WGS metagenome assembly VOFJ01 (sample SAMN12384729, study PRJNA508395) | human gut metagenome | isolation source: healthy gut I | host: Homo sapiens | reverse complement strand
TTTCTTCCCCTGCATCAAGCCCAAGCGTCATCATACCCATAATGCTCTTTTGCATTCACGCGCTTTCTTTCCAATCTCTACATAAATCTCACTGTTGAACTGACTAGCCACCTGTACCAACTGTGCCACCGGACGCGCTTCCAGACCTGTGGATAAATTGATGGTGATTGGTTTTTTTGATCATAATAATTCTCCTCCTTGTTTCTCCCGCAGTTCGTCAGCCATTGCACTCAGCTTTCTCAGTCTGTGATTGACTCCCGATTTGCCCACCTGCGGGCTTAACATCATTCCTAATTCTTTAGTGTAGCTTCCGGATACTGCATCCGAAGTTCAGCAACCTGTGCAAGTCCTTCATTGCTGCTCAAATCCTATTTTCTGCCGGACCAGCTTAATATCCTCCATCTGCTTGACGGCTGCATTTACGGTTTTATTAATATTCGCAGTTTCACAGTTTACTTTTCTGTTTACTGAATTTCTCATTTCCTTCAGTATACGGATGTTCTCCAGGTCCATCAATGCCACATTAGCTTCCATAACAGCAAGCATGTCAACAATCTGTGCACCTTCTTTCACATAGACCACATATGATTTCTTACGCTGTACGATTTTGGCATCTACCGAAAAAACTGCGGATGATCGTCTGTAGCTGCTCTGCTCTTTTTGCATCAGAACATACAATCTCAAAATGATACCCCTTCTCCAGGATCACTGATTGAACCGGATGCTAAAAAAGCTCCCCTGATAAACGCCCGTTTGCAGCAATTCTGCTGTGTACCACCAGCATATCCGACAATACAAGCGTACCCTGGTCGATACTGTTCGTGACAAGCCGCAGTGCCTGAAAAATTACCTGGATTTCTTCGGGATCAGTTATTTCTATTGTATATACCTTCACCCGTTTCAGGTGACTGTTCTCACGTACAAATATCTTTTGTTTCTATATTAAATGTTTTTTTCAATAAAGTAAAGCACTTTCTTGCAACTGTTACATTTTCCGTATGGATTTTCAGTTTAGTGTCCCCTGAAAAACATTCCATTTTCCCACAGGAACATAAAATCGCAGCCAGTTCTGCCATTTTGCAATGTCTGGCCAATCCAATCTGTCTGGAAAGTTCTTCCTTCACCATCCCTGAAAAAGACATCTCTCCTTTATCATCCTTCCTGTTTTTCTGACCAGTCGGTCTTTCTGTGCATCTCTGTGTTCCAGCCTGAATCCGTATTTTGTATTTCCAGACAATCTGGAATAAAGTTCTCTTGCCAGCGTGACGGAACGATGCTTGCCGCCTGTACATCCAATTGCAATCACCAGATTTGTCTTTCCCTCTTTCACATAATTCGGAATAAGGAAATTGATCATATCTTCCAGTTTATCCGCAAATGTCCTGGCTATATCACAATCCATTACATAATTAAAAACCCTGTCATCCAGCCCTGTCAGCGGTCTGAGTTCGTCCACATAGTATGGATTCGGCAGAAAACGGACGTCAAACACGAGATCCGCGTCCGACGGAATCCCATATTTAAATCCAAATGACAGTACAGAAATCATCATATTGCAGAAATCCTGATTATCTACAAATATCCTGTCGATCTCCTGTTTCAGTTCTCTTGTCAGAAGATTGCTGGTATCAATGATATAATCCGCACGCTCTTTCAGAAAACGCATCTTCTTTTTTCCATCCGGATTCCATCATCCACTCTTCCCCCCATTGCAAGAGGATGACTTCTGCGGGTTTCTTTATAACGTTTGACCAAAACACTGTCCTGCGCATCCAGAAACAGGATTTCAAAATCATACCCTGCCTTTTTTCATTCTGTCCAGTACAATCTCCAGCTCATCCAGAGAACGCCCGCTTCTTGCATCGATCCCCAGTGCAACATTCTGCACATCTTCTCCATGTATCTCAGGCATCAGTGATGCAAATTTCTCCAGTAAAGGGATCGGCAGATTGTCTACACAAAAAAATACTTCGCATCCTCCAGCATTTTCAATGCAGATGTTTTTCCTGCTGCCCTGATACTCCTGTAACTATTACAAAACGCATTTTCTATCTCCCGTCACTTCTTAATCTCATCTGTTGCTCATTGGTCTTTGGTCTTTGCACTCTGTTCACAGTACTTTTTCGATTCAGTCAGTCAGATCAAAATTTCCCAAGAAATTTCACTTCCGGTTCAAGAGTTACGCCAAACTGTTCTTTTTTTACTTTTTATCCTGTACATCTCTGAGCAGTCTGCACACATCTGCTGCAGTTGCATTATCTTTATTGATCACAAACCCACAGTGCTTCTCGGAAACCTGTGCACCGCCTGTCTGGTATCCTCTCAGCCCTGCATCCATGATCAGCTTTCCGGCAAAATACCCTTCAGGACGTTTGAATGTGCTTCCTGCACTTGGAAATTCAAAGAGGCTGTTTGCTTACTCTCTGTTCTGTCAGTTCTTTCATTCTTGCTTTTTATGGCTTCCCTGATTCCCCTTGTTCAAGAACGATCACTGCGCTCAACACCAGATATCCTTTTGTTTTCACAAGACTTGTGCGATATCCCATTTCCAGCTTCTCTGCCGGAAGTACGAGAATTTCTCCTGCAGCTGTCATAACAGTTACTTCCTTCAGCACATCTTTCATTTCACCGCCATAGGCACCGGCATTCATGACAACTGCACCGCCTAATGTGCCGGAATTCCTCCGGCGAACTCAAATCCTGTCAGCGACGCATTTTTGGCTGCCACCGCGATCTGACAGCAGAGCTCCTGCTGTTGCATGGATTTCATTTCCTTTTACTGTAATATCACCATAATTTCTGTAAAGCTGAATAATGACACCCCTGTATCCTTCATCGCTTACCAGAAGATTACTTCCATTTCCAAGAATGAAATATGGCAGTTCTTCATTTTTGCATATCTTCAGAATCCCACTCAGTTCTTCCTCAGAAGACGGAAGCAAAAAGTAATCTGCCGGACCGCCAATCCGAAATGTGGTATGACGTTTCATGGGTTCATCCACTTTCACTTTCTCTTCTCCCAGCAGATCATTAAATTTCTCTATTATATTCTGATTCACAGATTTCATTCCTCAATCTTTCTATATTTATTATGATTTATTATGTTTCTTTTTTTGACGTTTTCATTCTGTCGAATTTTCCGATCAGTTCCTGCAGCGTCAGATAATACACAGTCATTATACTGTTACTGTTCACTCCGTTCTCAGTAACTTGGCCAAAATTCATTCCAGATTGCCTGCGGCAATAGAATTTTGGTTTGGGGATCTCAAGATTTTGGCACATTCATGCCAAAATACCTCGCGGGATAGCGGTGTGTGAACAGTAACATTATACTATCTCTCTCTCCAAAAAGTACAGTTATTCATACACTCTTTTGCTACCGGATATATTACTAGTACATCGTTTTCGAAATAACTATACCACTCACTTGTCTGCGAATCCGATTGCACAGGTCTAAAGCCTCAGCGTAGCCCGCTACGCCTGCGTTTTTTATACCAGCACACTCGAATCCGCATCCTACGCGATTGGTATAGTTATTTACGAAAACGATGTACTAGGGTTACTGTTCACTCTGTTCTCAGTAACAAATGAATGACAGTGTATATATTTTTATTTTCTGCCATAATACATATCACAGATATATCTGTCCGGTGCTTCACAATAACAGACTGCCGGACAGTTACCCGAAAACTTTTGTTGTCGGCAGGATCGGAGGCACTTATGTTAGAGCAGATTTTTCTCGGATTTACAGGACTATGTTCCGGTTTTATTATTGCCGGAGGACTAACCGGTCTTATGATCGGCCTTTCTATTATTCCCAGATATGCAGGAATTTACCCACACAGCAGATCATATATTGCTGTACGAAGACATCACATTCTGGGGAAACAGAACTTGGAAACCCTGTTCTTTCTTTTTTCACTGAATATCCGGTTCGGCACCCCGTTTCTGATTCTGTACGGGCTCTTTCAGGGGATTTTCACCTTGGTGGATGGATCATGGCCCTGGCAGAGATGGCGAATATTTTCCCTATCTTTGCCAGAAGAAGCAGATTCAGAGAGGTCTTTCTTTTTACAATCCTGTGCATAGCCGCCGGCAAAAACTGTCGGGGGCACTGATTTACTATTATAACGGATGGCTGCCATAATTTCCAGCTAATCTTTAACATCAGTGCCAAAAAAAGCAGCAATCGATTACTCTTTACTCCGTTCTCAGTAACCTGGTGTACCAAAATTCCGGATTTTCAATCAGAAAGGTTTTATATTATGTCAGACAATAATCTCAGTCAGAAAAAGCAGAAACAATATGAAGAATACGTAAAAGCAATCACTCCTGTCCACAGCCTGCCACTGAATATGTGCAAAGCATTTTTCACAGGCGGAGTCATCTGTGTTGTTGGACAGGTCATCTTAAATTACGCAGATAACCTTTGGGCTGAACAAAGATACCGCCGGCTCCTGGTGTTCCCTTATCCTGATCCTTTTTTCAGTGTGATCCTCACAGGATGTAATCTTTTATTCCAAAATCGGCAGATTCGGCGGTGCCGAAGCCTTGTCCCGATCACTGGTTTTTGCCAATTCCGTAGCTTCCTCTGCGATCGAATATAAGGCAGAAGGACAGGTATTCGGCATCGGATGCAAAATATTTACGATCGCAGGACCTGTAATTCTTTATGGAATCCTTGAGTTCATGGATTCTCGGTGTGATTTATTATCTTTTTTACAATGATCCCGTAACTATTCAGCATCCATATCCTGAGAGGTGTTTTTGCATAAGAATCATACAATTATACAAGGAGGTTTCCTATGAACAGACAAATGACCTGCGGTACATCCAGCATTTCATTTCAAAATCCTGTTTTTTATCCAGAGCTGTGCTTCTGTTGTCAGCCGGAAAGAAGGGGAAGGGCCATTGGGCGCATACTTTGATACCATATGTGAAGATCCCATGTTTGGAACAGATACCTGGGAAGCTGCAGAAAGCACTCTGCAAAAAACAAGGCCGCTCTGCTGGCAATCAAAAAAACGGCCTCACCTGTTCTGATATACAGCTTCTTTTTGCAGGCGACCTGCTGGCTCAGACATCAGCCTCTTCTTTCGGAACCGCTGATCTGAAAATTCCTTTTACGGTCTTTTTCGGAGCATGCTCCACTATGGGAGAATCTCTTTCCCTTGGTTCAATGTGTATCGACGGCGGGTACGGAAAATATATCCTCTGTGCAACTTCCAGCCACTTTGCCAGCGCAGAAAAAGAATTTCGTTTTCCCCTGGGATATGGAAATCAAAGGCCCTTATCTGCTACCTGGACAGTCACCGGTGCCGGAGCCTGTATACTTGGATATGAACCGCCACCACGCCCGGACAACAAAAACACTAAACACACTCCGTAACCGCAATATCTGTGCAGTTATAACAGGAATCACCACCGGAAGACTGATTGACTTTGGGTTCAGGGGATTCCCTCAATATGGGGAGCTTGCATGGCTCCTGCTGCCTGCGACACCATAGCCCGAAATCTTCAGGATTTTCACCGAAACCATCCGATTATGATGCCATCTTCACCGGTGACCTGGGCATGGTAGGACCAGACAATCCTGTTCGACCTTCTCACAGAAAAAGGATTTGATATCTCATCTGTCCATCAGGACTGCGGTATGCTGATCTATGATCCTCAGACTCAGGATACACATTCCGGCGGCAGTGGATGTGGATGTGCCGCCTCTGTTCTGGCAGGCTATATTCTTCCGGGTATTATACAGAAAAAAAAATGGAAAAGGATTCTCTTTGTTCCCACAGGTGCCCTTCTGTCAAAGGTAAGCTTCAACGAGGGGGGATCCAATTCCCGGTATCGCACACGCTGTTGTAATAGAGCAGTACAGGGTTCCGGATATGATGTAGATACAGAAATTTTTTTCAGGAGGAAAAAATACATGGACTATTTTAATGCATTCTGGACAGGTGGACTGATCTGTGCCCTGGTACAGATTCTTCTGGACAGGACAAAGCTTATGCCCGGACGGATCATGGTACTTCTGGTATGTACAGGCTCTGTTTTAAGCGCTGTCGGAATCTATCAGCCATTTGCAGAATTTGCCGGAGCAGGCGCTTCTGTTCCCCTGCTTGGTTTTGGCAATATCCTGTGGAAAGGAATGAAAGAATCCATTGACAAAAACGGACTGATCGGACTCTTTATGGGAGGCTTTACCGCCTGCGCGGTGGGGAGTCTCCGCAGCTTTGATCTTCTCTTATCTTGCAAGCCTGATCTTCAAGCCCAAAATGAAAGGATAACATACCATGAGTGATACTCTCTATTTACAGTTAGATCAGAATATCCAGATAAACCATCCACACATTTATCTTCAGGACATTGCAAAACTTTCCTTGCAGCAACAGTAAAATCCTGAATCGGCTCCGGGTGATGCCGGTTATAAATCTTGACCCGAATAAACCAGGACGTTATGTAATGTCTGTCATGGATCTGATCTCCCCGAAATCAAAAAAAAGAACCGGACCTTGAAATCAATAATATTGGAGAAGCCGACTTTATCATCACTTTTAAAAACAAACCCGGTTCCGGGCTTGTCTGGCAGTGGTGCAAGATTATTTTCGTCGGTCTTGCCGCCTTTTTTCGGTGCAGGTTTCTCTATCATGACATTTAATAACGATGTAGATGTCGGTGGTCTCTTCTCGCAGATCTATACCCAGGTCACAGGACAGACTTCCGGTCATTTTACTGTTCTTGAAATCACTTATTCCATAGGAATCGGACTTGGGGTACTTTTTTCTTCTTCAATCATTTCGGTCATATGAAAATAACAGATGATCCAACACCTATGCAGATACAGATGCGTCTGTACGAGGAAAATGTTAATAAAACTCTTATCAAAGACATTGACCGTACTTCCGAAAAGTGATATACTTCGATAGCCGAGTGTTCGAAACCTTCCACTCGTAAAACAAATACTAAAGGAGATAATCAAATATGAAAAAACAAAGGTACTCAGTTTCTGACAGAAGCAGCAGTGATCGGAGCCATTTATGTGGTTCTGACTCTTTTATTCGCACCACTCAGCTATGGCGAAATTCAGATTCGCTTTTCGGAAGCACTGACCATCCTGCCATTCTTTTACACCGGCTGCGATTCCGGGGTTATTTGTGGGATGTATCATTGCCAATCTCTTTGGCGGTGCCATTCCTGTAGACATTATTTTTTCGGAAGCATCGCAACACTGATCGGAGCAGTATTTACCCACAGACTCCCGCAGCTGCAACCGTTTTCTTGCGCCGATCCCGCCGATTGTTTCCAATGCAGTCATCGTGCCATTCGTACTTCACTTCGGATACGGGTAAATCTTCCGATTCCGCTTATGATGCTTACCGTAGGTATCGGAGAAGTAGTTTCCTGTGGTGTAGTAGGACTGATTCTTCAGACAGCCCTTCTGAAATACAAAAATGTGATCTTCAGATCACAGAGAACTGTATAACTTACGATATATAACAATAAAAGATATTATAGCAAAAAGGAGCTGTCGGTAAATAACGTTTTTAGAGCTGACAGCGCCAAACAAAAATATCCTGACAGTTACAGAGCTTTCTGGCTCTGCAACTTGTTCAGGATATTTTTATTTTGATAAATACTTTCTGTTTTTGGCCGCAAAAAATCCTTGTTTGGATTTTTTCAGCCGCATTTTTTTCTAGGCAGTTTTTCCTTCAAATTTTCTCAGTTTTTCGTATAAAAAACGATGATATTTATTTATATTTCTTCCAATAGCATACAGCATGAATTCTTTATATACCTTATCTGCCGAACGGTAATTAAAACGCCGGAAGTTCTCATTTTCCTTGATATCTCCAAAATGTCCTTCCGTCTGAATGGAACGTGTCTGGCGTTTCAGGATCCCGCGTTCACTCTGGATATTGGCATGCGATCTTTCTTTCAGTTCCTCCCATTGTTCATTGATCTTCATGACTTTGTTCTTTTCGGCATCTTTTTCCGCATCATACTTATACAGACAACGCGCTTTATGTTCACATCCGCTGCAGTCTGCACAACCATATACCTCAAAGGTCTGTGTATATCCATCCTGCTCTTTGCTCTCTGTCCTGAGATGCCGCAGTTCACGTCCATCATGGCAGATATAGAACTGTTCATCTTCAAAGATCCCTGTCCTCATGTTGTAATATTTACTGATATCTTCTGAATAAGCGCGTGTTTTTTCGCTTTTCATGATCCTGCAGTTTTATATAACTGGATATTTCATTCCGTTTTAAATAAAGCAGATTTTTTTTCACTACAGTACCCGCTGTCCGCAGTTACTTCTTCCAGAATACTCCCGAAAGCATTCTTATGTTTTTCAAGGACCGGGATCAGGGTATTATAATCTGTACGGTCATTGCTTACATATCCATGTACGATAAAATAATTCTCTACCGCGATCTGAACGTTGTATGCTGGCTTTAACTGTCCGTTCAGCATGTGATCTTCTTTCATACGCATAAAAGTCGCTTCCAGATCTGTTTTGGAATAACTGTTTCTGTCTTTTCCCATGATCTCAAAGCATTCTTTATATTCCATCAGTCGTTTTCCGCATTGTTCCAGTTCCTCATGCAGCTGTTGAAGTGCAGGTTTTCTTTTTTTCCTTTTCCGTAAACGAATTCGATTCCCTCGTTTTCTGCGATCAGCATGAGATTGTTCTGGAGTTTCCGTATTTCAAGCGGTGAACAGTTATCGATCTCTATAATACGGTTATTTGAAAGCTTTTTATGTTTTACAAGCTTTCGTTTTCTGTTCTTTTCGATCACTTCCCGGACTTTATCCATCCCTTCGATCACAAACATCTGTGCATTTCCCAGCTCGTACTTTGTTCCAGAATCATTCTCCTGCAAAAAAAAATTATATTTTTTTTCAAAAAGCTGGTCGATAGAGTCCAGAAGTCCTGCCAGATGGTAATTGATGCTTCCGCGCCATACAAAAAAGTATAACGGTTTGCATTTGCCTCTATCTTTGTACCGTCAATAAAAAGTTCTTTTAATGTGACCAGCCCTTCTTTCTGCAACCGCCGCATAAACTGGTAATTCAGGTCATCCAGGACATCAGATGTCAGCTTCCTGTTTTTAAAGTCATAAAAAGCATCACGTTTCGGTTTTTGTCCGCGCGTCAGCCAGATAAAAGCAAGGTCTCTTTCACATAGATCAACAATACGGTCAACAGAACGTATTCCACGCATATTTGCATAGGTAACTACAGCATACATCATAATTGGGTTGTACCCGGTTCTTCCCTTATCTGAACAATTGGCTAACAAGCCAGAAAAAATCTAATTCCTCCATCACTTTTTTCAGGGTATAGACTGGATCGTCGTCAGGTAAACTCAATTCGAAGAAACTAAAGTTAATTTTCTGTTGCCCAAACTCAAAAAAAATCGTTATAATAATTAGTTGTTAGCATAGTTACATTATAACATGTAACGGAGAGAAAAAAGATGGTTGTTGTTAGCCATCTTTTTTTTTTTTTCAGATAAATTCAGGGAGGGTATGACTCGTTGTGAGTCATACCCTCCCTGCTTTGAACTATCTATTTTTCCCGACAGCCCCTTTTTGTTACTGTTCGCTCCGTTCACGTAACCTCTTTTTTTTATTTACCTCTTCAGAGGAATACTCTACCTTCTACAAACGGTGAGTTAATTACTCCCATCTGCTTATACCTGCTTTTTTAAGTTCCTTCAGAATCCGCTTTTCCATCCTGGACACTTGGACCTGGGAAATTCCCATCTCTGCCACCAATCTCCGTCTGCGTCATATCCCTTAAAATATCTCATACCGATCAGCTGACGTTCTCTTGCATCAGTTTTTTTCAGGATTTCATCCAGAAAAATCCTGTTCAGTGCTGCATCCTGTCCATTTTTTCTTTTTTTTTGGAGCCTGTCCATAAGCGAAATATCATTTCCATCTCCCTGATAGATAATTTTGTGCCAAAAAGATTCCACTTCAGCTCCTGATTCCATCGACATCACCACTTCATCTACTGAAAGTTTCTGTCGCTTTCGCAACTTCCTCCAAGTATCGGTTCACGTCCCAGTTCTTTTTTTCCGTGCTTCTCTCGCAGAATAAATTCTGGCACAGTTCTCTTTCAGGTTTCTGCTCACCTTAAGCATCCCGTCATCCCTCAGATAGCGTCTGATTTCACCTATGATCATGGGAACAGCATAAGTTGAAAACTTCACATCGTACGAAATATCAAAACGATCTATGGCTTTCAGTAGCCCAATGCTTCCCTATCTGCACGATATCTTCCATTTCCACACTGCGCCCGGCAAATCTTTTCGCCATGCTGTACACAAGTCCTGCGTTTTCTTTAAATACAGTATCTCTTGCTTCTTTATCTCCCTGTTGTGACTTCATGATCAGAGCAAGAGTATGGTCCATTCTACCTCCCGATCGTCTTTTTTCATATGGACAACTGTTCCATATCCCACCTGTGATTCTACTGTTACCTCATCCATAAACGCTTCCATAAATGTAAATCCCATCCCGGAACGATCCTTCTCCGGCTTTGTTGTAAAAAGAGGCTCCATAGCTTTTTTGCAACGTCTCTGATCCCCCACTCCCTTATCCGATCACATCAACCCATAATTTCTGTCCTTCCCTTCTGCAAAGAAAATCTCTATCTTCTGCACCTGGCCTTCATAAGCATGAATAATACAGTTTGTCACAGCCTCTGACACAGCAGTTTTTCAGATCTGCCACTTCCTCCAGAGTAGGATTCAGCTGTGTGCAGAAAGCTGCCGCCGCAACTCTTGCCAGCCCCTCATTCTCAGGTCTGCTGTCAAAAATAATTTTCATTTCATTGGTATTTTCCATAATAGTTTTTCTTCCCCCTCTCTTTTAGACTTCCCCACAGATTTCGACAAATTTATATACCCTGACAGATGCAGCAACTTTTCAATATAGGAATTTACTCCTGTAGCCTGTATACAGTCACCGCGCATCCCCATCATCCGGTATCTCCCCCATGATCAGCCCCTATCCCTGAACTGTCCATAAACGCTGTTCCTGAAAAATCAAATGTAATCGTTCGTATATATTTTTTTTCCGTATAATATCATCTGAATCTCTGCGTATCTCGTCTGTCACCATATGATCTACCTCTTTCGGTAAATGAATGATCAGGGGAATTTCCCTGTATTTCAAATCTGTTCTCCATCATATCCCTCCTCACTTTTTGTCAGGCGAATGTTCGCAATCCACTTTGCAGTGTAGCTCTACATCAAATAACTGTTTATTGCTTTTCGCAGCCTCCTACTTGATTCGGTAAAAAATGAGACACATGACTTCCATGCATCTCTTTTGTATCTTTACATCTTCTTATGATATTTCATGTCTTCTGCCACATCAAAATGAAAAAATGGTATCAATATCCGGAATCGTCATAATCACCGGTGTCGTAACTTCCGTCATCTGCCGAATCACCATCAGAATTATCGTAAGAACCATCATCATATTCCCCCACTGTCATAGGAACCATCGTCATAACTTCCATCGTCCGATGAATCCGAAGAAAGCATCTCCATCTGCGCTGTCACCACTGTCCGTGCCGTCTGCTGCTGTCGCATCTGTAGTTCCTTCGATCCCGGTTGTCCCTGTAGTGTTACAGATCGTATTGTAAATTCCCTTCAGATCCGCAGGCAGCAGATCCGCATAAACATTCTGTATCTTCAATGCAGCCTCATCTGCATTCTGCTGCTGTAATGCTGCATATGCTTCGATCAGAGCTTCATAACTGCTGTTCTTTTTCTTCTCTTCCTCTATCTGTTTGGAAGCTTGGCCTCAACTGTGTCCCCTGATTCCTGAGCCTGGCTCTGTGCCTTGGTCAGCTCAGCTCCTGGCTGGACACTGCATCACTGTATTTCACAATCTGCTGATTCGCTTCCCTGTAGATTCCCTGACGTATGGCAGGAACAGCCAGAAAGATAAAACGCCAGCAATCCTGCACAAAATCCGGCAACCAGTGTAAAAAACAGCGGAATCCTTCCTTTTTCTTTATACTGAGGAATCTGGATTGCCATATCATTCTCACTGCTGTCCACAGCTTTCCTGTTTCTTTTATTCTGACGTTCCAGACGTGTGGATACTCCCTGTCTGTTCGTCAATCTCTCTCAAAAACGAAGGGTTGTTGTATTTGTTTTATCAATCCGCGCGGCTTTCCTTAACGTCTTTCTTGCCTTGTTATATTCCCCCTCTTTCATCTGTACAAGTGCCAGAAGATGGTAACCTTTGATCAGTTTTGGATTCTGTATGAGAATCTTCTTCAGCCTGATCGCAGCCATATCCTCATGACCTTCCCTGCACAGGTTTAAGGCATCATTATACTTTCTGATCGTTTCATTGATTGCCTCAAGCTTATTGGAGTTCGCCTGCAACTTGTTAATATATTCTGATGCCAGATTTCTGGATGGCTGAAGATTCTTACACTGATCACCCATTCGCTGAGTGCGGCAACCACCTCCCCTGTCTCAAAATATACCAGTCCCAGAAGATTTCTCGCCTGAATGTTATGCTTATTATAAATAAGACTCTGCTTCAGACAGTCAATCGCCCCTGAAAGATCGCGGACACTGGCTTTCTCAAGCCCCAGGTTGTAATACTGTCTGGAAAGGTAATCTACCTTTTTCTGGATCAGCACATTACATCCACATTTCGGGCAGTAATCCAGATCTTTGTCCACCAGAAATGCGCCACAATTCATACAATTCATGTGTATCTCCTTATTTTACCCGTCTGCCACTCTTGGCTTCGCGGAGAACTTCCTGAAGAATATCCAGGATATCCGTCAGTTCTCTCTCATAAATCGCACCCTCCGCATCTGCCACATCCAGACAAGGTTCAAAATTTCTTCAGTTCCTCTTCATAATCTATCATTTCTTATTTCTCCTGATCACATCTTTAATCTCACCGACAAGATACAGGGAACCCACGCAGAAGAACATTCCGTCATCCCCTTTACTTCCAGTGCTCTACCAAAGGCTTTCTCAACATCCTCCACACTTCCACAGAAGTCACACCTGCTTCTGTAAAAAACTTTGCAAATCTCTCAGCAGGAACCTGGCGATATCCGCCAACAGAGGTTACTACCACTTGACGGAACGTGATCCTGCTGCAGATCGTATGTATCATATCTGTATAATCTTTGTCATCTACTGCTGAAAAAAGCAAAGTCAGCGGACATTCTTTCTGAAAATGTTCTGCTGTCTCTACAAATTTCTCTACACCGTCCTCATTGTGAGCACCGTCCACGATCACGCCCGGAAGAACTGTTTCCATTCTTCCCTGCCAGCGTGTTCCGGCAATTCCCACATGGATCTGATCCATAGATACAGAAATCACATTCTGCAGAACCTCAATCGTCTTTAATGCAAGTGCACTGTTCATCACCTGATACTTTGCAATAAACGGAATGGAGAAAACCATATCCTTATAATACTCATTCCGAAATGCAAAAATCAATTCCCGCCGAAGTATTTCTGAGCACTTCTGTATCTTCTCTTCACTTCATAAGCAGGGCTTCCCAGTTCTTCTGCTCTGGCACGGATCACTTCTGCTGCATCCGGGTCGTTTCCGTCATAGATTACCGGTACCCCCGGCACAATGATCCCGGCCTTTTCTCCTGCGATTTTTGGCAACTGTATGTCCCAGATACTGCATATGATCCAGACTGATCGATGTGATCACACAGGCAACGGGATTCTCCACAGCAGTAGTCGCATCCATTCTTCCGCCCAGTCCTGTTTCCAGAGTCACATAATCAACACCTGCCTCTGCAAAGATCACCATCCCCCATCAGAAAAAGCATCTCAAAATAAGTCGGATGATAGCTACCTTCTGCAACCAGTTCATCCGCCAAGTACCTTTACTTTCTCAAAGGCCTTCAGGAAAGTATCATTATCAATATTCACCTCATTGATCTGGAAGGCGTTCATTGATCTCCACCAGATGAGGAGAAGTAAATAATCCGCAGGAATATCCCGCCTCTCTCAGAACAGAGGTCAGAAACGCACATGTACTTCCCTTTCCGTTGGTTCCTGCCACATGGATCACCTTAAACTTATCCTGAGGATTACCAAGTCTTCTCAGACATTCCTTTGTGTGATCCAGACTGTTCTTCTTTGTAAATTTCGGAGTTTCATCAATATAAGCAACTGCTTCTTCTTCGTAATTCATAAAAAAAAATTCCACCACTTATCTATAATGTATTTAGTTACTCTAACATTATATAATAGTGGTGGAAGATGTCCAGTACCAATCGTAATATTTTAATCCGACAAAATTATGGATTAATTTTCATTCGTACCGGCACTTTCTGTTAATTTCCATTTATTATTTGAATAAAGTGCATAGCAGGACCGGTCATAGCTCTTGCTCAGCGGTTTTCGCGTCGAACTGTTGCTTCGCTGGATCACCGCAAGCCTGTCGAAATCATTCAGCTCCGTACCTGTGATCATCAACGTAGTCGGATTGATATAGACCGTATCATACCATTCTCCGTTCAGCTTGATTTCACTGGACGGCGTAAAGTTTGTTCCCTTAATGTAATATGTATGATCTGCCTCAGAGATACATTGAATGGAATCCAGAGTCACATCATAGATTCCCATACGCATTCTGGTACGCAGATAAGGACTTTCGCCGCTTTCCCCCGTAGGAATATCTCTTTCCATAAAGGAAGGTCATACTGCAGGGGTTTCCAGATCCACCTGATAATTTCTGGTATTTCTTCTTGCCTGATGATAGCGGAAAACAGTTCCCTCATGGATTCCCACACGATCCATAACCTCTGCCGCCATCTGGTATGCTGCAAGATTTTCATTCTTTTTCTTAAGTCCGAAATTATCCCACATCACATACTCTGTCTGGAACAGATACTTGTTCTTCAGGTCCTCCACAGTCAATCCCATAGTGGGCAGATGATCGCCATACATAACCAGAACCACATCCTCCGGATAATCAGCCAGCTTGTCTGTGAGATCCTTTACAAAATTATCCATCTCATGGATCTCATTTACGTAATATTCCCATTTATTGTTCTCTTCCTCAGTCGGTGCACCGGAAACCGTGATCTCCGGGTCCTCCAGAATCTGCTCATCCGGATAAGCACCATGGCCCTGAACGGAAATCGTATACACATAATCCGGCCCCTCAGTGAGTCCAGACACTTCAGAATCTCATCTGTCAGAACCTCATCCTTTTACCCAGCCATTTGGATTCTTCTCGTTCTCTCTTGCCATGTACTCTTCGGAAGTAAACGTATCAAATCCGAGATTCGGGAAAATAGATCTTCTTCCATAGAAGTTTGCCTCATTATTATGAACTGCATGGGTGGTATAACCCAGCTTCTTCAGTACATAAGGTGCACTCTCACAGGTAGTCTCTCTCAGAATACTCTTATAAGGATATTCCCCAGGTCCAAAATAATGCACCATACTCATTCCTGTAATGGATTCAAACTCTGTGTTCGCAGTGCCTGCCCCAACAGACGGAACCTTGTAATATCCTGATGAATATTCTTTCATCAGCTTACGGAATGTCGGAATCGGATCTTCTGAAATATTCAGGTAATTAACCAGCGTAGGATCAAAGAATGATTCCAACTGCAAAAACAGAATATTCGGACGCTTTTCTTCCTGCGTTTCCGGGAGATTCTTTTCCGTCTTCTCAATTCTTTTTGATTTCTTTCTCAGAATAATCTCTCGGACAGCTGATTCCCGTATTAAAAATCGTAGTTGCAAGACAGTAAGGATATCCATAATCCTCATAAGCAAATGCAATGTTTCCAAAGTAATTGGAAAGCACCCTCTTCTCCAGTGCCAGTTGTGTACTTCCTGCAAAAAGAGCAACAGCCAGCAAGATCAGAGGAATATTGTAGCGATATTTAATCTTTTTCTGATACTTCGGTCCTTTAATAAGCAGCATCAGCAGTAAAAATAACAAGAATCCCAAACAGGATGCAGACTGCCACAACGCCTGCAACAGGCAGATATTTGTTGGCAATCTTCATTGCATCTGTGATCAGATGCAGATCCGGTCCTGTAAACGGTGTGACACGGTTGAGCAGGAGAACACCGTTAATAATGGCCAGTATCAGCCAGAACAACGTAACCAGTACTCTCCAGAATACTCTCCTGTGAAACAGATAAACAATTAGTGACGAGGTAAAAATGAATGCCGCATTATATGCAAAAACCAGAGGTCTCTGTGTCATATAATTCCAGGCTTCTATAAACGAGTGACGGCAGATTGCCTCCATAACAAAATATCCCGCTGCGCTGGCAAGTACATGGAGTAAAAGGGAGATTTTGTTACAAATCTTATACAATTTCATCTAAAACACTCCCTTATTTCTTAAGCTGCTCTAACTGTCCTTTAACCTTATCCATCATTTCTTTATATTTCGCAAGTTTGTCTTTCTCCGCATCCACCTTGGCAGCAGGTGCCTTGTTTACGAAGTTCGGATTATTCAGCATACCTTCACATCTTGCGATCTCTTTTTGTGAGACGTTCTGTTTCTTTTTGTAAGACGTTCAATCTCTTTATCTTTGTCGATCAGGTCTTCCAACGGCATATATACAACCGCATTGAAACAACTACTGAAACTGCATCTTCACTGATTCCGTTCTTGTCTGTCTGTACCAGAATCTCTTTTTTTACAAATGCAAGATTTACAAAGGATTTCTTGCTGTTCTCATACATTGCTGCTGTTTCAGCATCCTTTGCCACAATATGCAGGCTTGTCTTGCGGTTATTCGGAACATTCATCTCTGTTCTGGTATTACGGATACCTCTTACAACCTCTTTGAAGCCCTCGATTGCTTTCTCAGCATCCGGGAAGTTTCTCTCTTCTCTGTATACAGGCCATTCGGAGATCATAATAGACTCTTCTTCAGGAAGAAGTGTGCAGTAGATTTCCTCTGTGATAAACGGCAATATACGGGTGAAGAAGCTTCAGGCCTTCTGTCAGCGCTGTTCTTAATGTCCAGAGTGCATCATTTGCAGCCTTCGGATCTTCTTCTGCTTTCCAGAGGCGAACTTTTGCCATCTCGATATACCAGTCACAGAGCTCATCCCACAGGAAATCATAGACCTTCTGTACGGCGATTCCAAGCTCATATTTGTCCATATTCTCTGTTGCTTCACGAATCACTGTATTTAAGTGAGACAGAATCCATTTATCCTCTGCACAGAGATCATTTTGTTCTCCGGCTCTGTTACTGTCTTGCCTTCCAGGTTCATCATAATGAATCGGGATGCATTCCAGATCTTGTTTGCGAAGTTACGGCTTGCTTCTACCTTTTCCCAGTAGAAACGCATATCATTTCCAGGTGCATTACCTGTCATCAGTGTCAGACGAAGAGCATCTGCGCCGTATTTGTCGATAACCTCCAGCGGATCGATACCGTTTCCAAGAGACTTTACTCATCTTACGTCCCTGTGAGTCACGTACCAGACCGTGGATCAGTACATGGTGGAACGGAACCTGATCAGTCTGCTCCAGAGCCTGAGAATACCATTCTGATAACCCAGAAGAAGATGATATCATATCCTGTAACCAAGCACGTCGGTCGGATAGAAATATTCCAGTTCCGGTGTCTTTTCCGGCCAGCCCAATGTGGAGAACGGCCATAAAGCGGAAGAAAACCAGGTATCCAGTGTATCTTCATCCTGATGAAGATGTGTGCATCCGCATTTCAGGGCATTTTTCCGGCATTTCTTTTGCAACAACTGTTTCACCACAGTCATCACAATAATAAGCCGGGATTCTGTGTCCCCACCATAACTGTCTGAAATACACCAGTCACGGATATTCTCAAGCCAGTGAAGGTAAATCTTGTCAAAACAGGACGGAACAAATTTCAGATCTCCGTCATCCAGTGCTTTGATCGCTGGCTTTGCCATCCATCGTCCATCTTTACAAACCACTGTGGTTTTGATCATCGGCTCTACGGTTGTACCGCAGCGGTCATGTGTTCCAACACTGTGATTGTGGGGGAACAACTTTTACAAGAAGTCCCTGTTCTTCCAGATCTGCAACCATTGCCTTTCTTGCTTCATAGCGATCCATGCCTGCGTATTTTCCCACCAAAGTTCGTTGATTGTTGCATCATCATTCATGATGTTGATTTCTTCCAGATTGTGACGGCGTCCAACCTCAAAATCGTTAGGGTCATGGGCAGGTGTGATCTCTTTACACATCCTGTTCCGAATTCTTTGTCTACATATTCATCGGCGATCACCGGAATCTCTCTGTCTGTGAGAGGAAGCTTCAGCATCTTGCCGATGAGATCCTTGTAGCGCTCATCTTCCGGGTTTACGGCAACAGCGGTATCGCCCAGCAGGGTTTCCGGACGTGTAGTTGCAATCTCTACGAAACGTCCCTCTTCCCCGACAATCGGATAATTGATGTGCCAGAAATATCCGGCCTGGTCCACATGCTCGACCTCCGCATCAGAGATGGAAGTCTGGCATACCGGACACCAGTTGATGATTCTGGAACCTTTGTAAATATAGCCTTTTTTCATATAATTTTGATAAATACTTCCTGTACTGCTTTGGAACATCCCTCATCCATTGTAAAACGCTCTCTCTCCCAGTCAGCGGAAGATCCCATTTTCTTTAACTGATTGATGATCTTTCCGCCGTACTCCTCTTTCCATGCCCATGCATGTTTTAAGAATTCCTCACGGCCGATATCGTGTTTGTCGATACCTTCTTTTTTTCAGCTTGTCGATAACCTTTAACCTCTGTAGCGATGGCTGCGTGGTCAGTACCCGGCTGCCATAATGCAGAATATCCCTGCATTCTCTTAAAACGGATCAGGATATCCTGCAGAGTCTCGTCGAGTGCGTGTCCCATGTGCAGCTGTCCGGTGATGTTTGGCGGCGGCATAACAATGGTAAACGGTTTCTTGTCCGGATTTACTTTTGCATGTGGAAATATCCATTGTCCATCCATTTTTGTGTAAAGACGCTCTTCGATTCCCTTTAGGGATCGTAAGTTTTTTTGCAAGTTCTTTGCTCATAATGTCCTCCCAATTATATATCTGAAACTAAAGTATCTACGGATTACTCCGTTATAAAGCAGTCACCCCTGACAACCAAACAAATAAGCATACTGACTTCGCTTTCCGCATCCAGCCAGATAACTGTGTCATAAACTTATTCGATAAAAACGCCCCTCACACGCATTATACGTGCAAAGGGCGACATAGATCGCGGTACCACCTTAGTTTGTCTCTCATTCCCTTAACGCGGGATACGTGAAAAACCTACCATGCGCGTATATAACTCTGATATGATTCATACACACTCACTTCAGCCTCCCGGCTCCAAAGCTACCTTCAGCACTTCTGTTCCCGGGAAACCTTCCAGCTTATAAGCTTCCTCTCTGTGGGCATTACCGCCTACTCCTCTTTTCACAGCCTTTTTCCTTGGATTCTACTATAATGAAAAAAGGCTTTTTGTCAAGAACGTTTCTCCGATTTCACAAATTTATCTGGTGTCATACGTATATTTTTCCCGCATTGTCGAACAAAATTTTATCAATAATATCCTTTTGCATTATTTACGGAAAGATATCCGTCCTCTATTTTTTCTCTCAGAACACTACACAGTGAAAAACGGAATGCAAGAAGGGAGCCATAACTTTCCTCTACTGTCCACGTATCACATCCCCAGCAGATTTTATCAATCTGGGACATCTCGATCAACTGATGCATTACACGTTTTGATGCGGTATAGGATAAGATTGGAAGCCATGTCAGATCCGGATATAGATTCGGATATCCGTCTACTATGGAAAAAGATCATCCACCCATGGAAAGCCACAATGCAGTAGCACAAATTTCGTTTCCGGATTATTTTTTATCACATTGTTCAACTGCAGTATATTCGTATCTATAACTTGCCCCATTCCTGTGTGACATTGTAATGGAAGTGACACTTCCGCCGCAATTTCACATATTTTCCAGAACAAATAGTCCTGAAAACATCTGATATCTTCCTGGGTTATATCCGACTCTTTTTAAACGGAATACCCTTTCAGCCTGCTCCCGCGTCACTTTTTCAAAATGAAGACTACGCTCATAGGCCATCGCTATTTTTTTAAGGCCACACAGCCCTCACTCTTTTTTTTTGTATGATCCACTTTCTGACCCACTCCACATAATCCTGTAAATTGTCCGGCAGCTCACCGAAGTTCTCTTCCAGTGATACACCGTCATGATTGCGAAGTCCTTTTTATAGCCCAAAAGAACAAATCCAGTCGAAAAAGCAGGCGTAAACAGTTCCGGTCTTCCATTGTCAGAGCCCGGATTCCAGTAGGTATCTACGATTACTTTTTGATACTTACACTTATTTTTTTCAGTACATCCATGTAAAAGCCGGGATTTTGATGCGCTTTTTCTGATCTGATCTGAAATCTGATCCCAGTTTCTGAGCTGTGATCGGCTCCGATATTCCATACAACTCCCCGATTGCCTTTTGAAGCCAGACAAAATAAGATTTATATCGTGTTTTTTCCAGATATGCATTCCTGCTTTCTGCTGTTGTCCCCAGGAGTTACCTGCTGCCATTGTAAATACGTATTATTTATCAGCTTATCCAGATCAAAATCCACCATCGCCTGTTCTGGCAGATGATGTGAATGCGTGTTCCTGATTTTATGATCGGATATATAGTTCATTAATTCCTGCTCTATCTGATTTGCTGTTCCCATGATAATATTCCCCTTTCTTCCTCTTATCCATTCTATCCGTTTGACTACATATTTAAAAACCACAGAAAAAAACAATTTCTTCTTTTCCGCAATAAAGCGACAAATCGTTTATTCCACACTTTTCAGTGATTCTACCATGTCAATCTTCTTTAATTTCTGATGCATAAACAGATTTACGATCATGGAGAATCAATTGTCAGCAGTCCGCAGTACAGGAAACTGACAGGATTAATATTTCTTCCGAACATGACCGCATCCACTTCCACAGTACGGATAATATATCTGTGCAAAAGATTCCGAATACAGCCCCTGCCAGCACGCCGATGAGGGTAAGGGATAACATTCTCCCTGTATACATAGGCAGAAACTTCATTATCATAGAATCCCAGTACCTTCAGTGTTGCCAGCTCTCTCTGACGTTCTGTGATATTGATATTGTTCAGATTATACAGCACCACGAAAGCAAGCATTCCCGCAGAAATGATCAGCACACCATGATTACCGTATCCAATGCTCCAAGCATTCTGTGAAGCTGAGCCTCCAGACTGCTGGTATAGCTGATGCTTAATGCAGCCGGGTGCTTCAGGATCTCATTTCCCACCTCAGATTCTGATTCTTTATATTCCTCTTTTTACTGTGAACACAGTAGCAGAATAGTCAGGCTTCTCCCCGAAGATCTGTTCATAGACATTTCCCGTCATATAAATATAATGTCCCATGTAATTCTCTGTCACTGCTGCGATCTTTGTCTCATAATTTTTTCCCATCCTTTGTGATGGTCATGCTGTCCCCCACTTTCAGTCCTGTCAGGGTTGCCGTCTTCTCACTGATCACTGTACCTGCATCCGTCAGCTTATATTTCTCTTTTGTCTTTCTGTCCTGAAGCGTTACATCCTTTATTAAAGGTCTCAAGATTCTCAGGCACATACACATATACGCTGATATTGATTTATTTCTGGGAACACTCATCTTGGTAAACTGCACATGGGTATATCTCTCGATCTGGCTGTTATTTTCCAGAAATTCATCCAGTTCCTGTCTCTCCTTATCTGTAGCATCCTCATCATCAATGATCGTTCCTGTGTAATGCTGAAGTTCCTGATACTGCCGTCTGGCAATATCCATAATGGAATCCCTGAGTCCAAAAACCCACCAGCATCAGCGCCATACTTCCTGAAATACCGAAAATCGTCATAAAGAAACGTTTTTTATATCGGAAAAGGTTTCAGCGTAGATTTCCATGTAAAATTCAAATGCTTCCAGAAAAGGGATCCGTTCCAGCAGGATTCTCTTACCCTCTTTGGGAGCAGGAGGACGCATCAGTGATGCCGGAGTTTCCGCCAGTGCCCTGTAACAGGAGAAAATGGTGGCTCCGACGGTACACACAGTTGCCGCACCTGCTGCTATCATTGCAAATTTAAACTCATAACGGATCTGGATATTGTTCATCATGCCCTTTGTACATAATGCCATACCCGTTAATAATAACCAAAGGCAGGATCTTCTCTCCGATCAGAATTCCCAGAATACTGCCTCCCACAGTGGCAAGAAAGGCATACAGCAGATATTTGGATGCAATCGCATACTTGCCGTATCCCAGAGCCTTCATTGTACCGATCTGGGTTCTCTGTTCTTCCACCATTCGTGTCATGGTAGTCAGACTTACCAGTGCAGCCACCAGGAAAAAGATAACAGGGAAAACCTGTCCGATACTTCTCATTCTGTCTGCATTATCCCCATAATCTGAATATTCCGGCAGATCATTGCGGTCCGTTACCATCCATTCCGGCATACTGATATCATCGATCTCATCCTGGGCATCCTGAATCTTCTTCTCACCGTCTGCAATTTCTCTCTCTTGCATCCTTCTTACCGTCTTCGTATTCTTTTTTACCTTCTTCCAGATCCTTCTCAGCTTTTTGATGTCCTTTCTGGAATCCTTCAGCTTCTGTTCATTCTCTGAGATTTCCTTCTCTCCATCCCTCAGCTTCTGTTCATTGTCGGCAATCTCTTTTCTCGCCGGAAGCAAGCTTCCCTTCATTCTCCCGGATCTGTGCTTCTCCCGAAGCAAGTTCTGCCTCCTTCTCCTCTAACTGAGCCTGGCTGGAATTTAGTTTTGCTTTTGCAGCATCGATCTGTTCCTGTGCTGACTCAAGCTGGGCTTCTTTTTCCTGAATCTCTTTTTCTGGCTGGTTCCAGCTTCTTCTCCTGAGCCTTCACCTCTTTCCATCCTGCATCAATCTTTGCCTGGGCATCGGGAAATACGGCCTCCTGCTGGTTCAGTTCTGCCTCCTTTGCATCAAGCTGGGCCAGTCCGCTCTCCACCTGGCTTAAACCACTCTCCAGTTCACTTCTTGCTGCTGCGATCTGGTTTCTGGATGCTTCCAGCTGGGCTGCCTGACTGTCCACCTGCTCCTGATAAGCGGAAACCTGTGCTGCCAGAGCCGCCAGTTCTTCCTCTGAATATACTCCCGAAGCTGCTGCTTCCTCATACTGTGCCTGCAATGCGGCAAGCTGACTTCTGGCACCCTCTAACTGGGCCTCTCCTTCGGAAAGCTGGGCCTCCTGCTGCTCAATCTGGGCAAGTCCCTGATTGCAGCTTTCCTTTTTGGCATTTAAGTCCTGTCTGCTTGCTGCAATCTGCTCTCTGCCTGACTGGATCTGCGCCTTGCCATTGTCAAGCTCCTGCTGACTCTGGGTAAGCTGCGTCTTTGCATCTGCAATCTTCTTTCTCACCGGCACTTAACTGGTTCTTGCCATCCTCAAGCTGAGCCTTTCCATCATCAAGCTTTGCCTGGTTTTCGGAAACCTCCGCCCATCCGGCATTCAACTGTTCCTTTGCAGATGCAATCTGCTCTCTGCCACTGGCAATCTGCTCTTTCGCACTGGCAAGCTGGGATCTGCCGTCCTCTAATTCCTTCTTTGCATCTGCAAGCCGGGCTTTTCCGTCCTCTAGCTCCTTTTTTTTTTTGCATCTGCAAGCTTTTTCTTGCCATCCTTATATTCCTTCTTGCCATCTTTTAACTTCTTTTTGCCGTCCTCCAGTTCCTGTCTGGCATCCGCAAGCTTCTCATTAGCTTCCTTCTTCCGTCTTCAAGTTCCTGTCTAGCATCTGCAAGCTTGTCATTGGCTTCCTCTACAATCTCATCATATCTGACCTGACACCGTTCTGCCTCAATCCCCTCCACTCGCTCCTGCACTCGCTCTATCAGGGAATCATAAGCATCTGTATAGCTGATCAGATCCTGTGCCCCATGAGCCTGCACATAGATCTGTGTATAAACCTCCTGGTCAAAATCCTCAGGGAGCACATAGGGCAAATCCATTAACCTCACCGGAACCCAGAGTGGAATTTCCGCGATTATAGGATATGTAAAAGCGGACTCTCCCTAAACCTACAACTGTGTAATCTGTCTTTTTCAACAGTTCGCTGTCTCCGCCCTCTTTCAGGGTAATCTGATCACCCACCTTATATCCATTGCTCTCAGCAAAAATACAATCAAGGAAAATCTCTCCGCTTTTTCCGGAGCTTTTCCATCTGTCACTGAGATCCGGTTCATGGTTTGATCCACAGCTTCCACATGAAGTACCTTCTGCTTCTCGCCTTCTCCACACATTACATCTGTACCATAGGCGCCCTCTGCATTCTCTACTCCGTCCACCTGCTTAATGGCAGCTACATCATCCTCCGTCAGTCCCAGAGTTCCCACTACTTTGATATCCATAAGATTGGTTTCATCATAATAGGCATCGCCTGAGAAGCGCATATCCGGTGACGAGGCCTGTATCCCGGAGAAAAACGCAACTCCCAGAGCAACGATCATAAATATGGAAATAAATCTGGCTTTGCTCTTGCGTATCTCCATCCAGAAATCTTTATGCATTGCTTTCATATTCATCACCTACCATTCTATCTCCTCTATGGGTGTAGGATGGTCATTCATTATCATCCTGGAAACCTTGCCGTTCTTAATCTTGATCACACGGTCTGCCATAGGTGTCAGCGCCGAGTTATGGGTAATGACGATCACTGTCATTCCACGCTCCCTGCACATATCCTGCAACAGCTTCAGGATTGCCTTACCAGTCTGGTAGTCCAGTGCACCTGTGGGCTCATCACACAGTAAGAGCTTGATTCTTCGCCAGTGCCCTGGCAATGGAAACTCTCTGCTGTTCTCCACCGGATAGCTGTGCCGGGAAATTGGTCAGTCTGTCCTTCAGTCCCACTTCCTCCAGAACCTCCCTCTGGCATCCAGCGGATTTTTACAGATCTGCAATGCCAGTTCTACGTTCTCCAGCGCTGTAAGATTTGGCACCAGATTATAAAACTGGAATACAAATCCAATATCATTTCTCCGATAACCGGTAAGCTGCCTGCTGTTATATCTGGCAATATTCCTTCCATCCACCAGAACTTCTCCGCTGGTAGCCTGATCCATACCCCCCTGAAATGTTCAGCACTGTCGTCTTGCCCGCACCGCTGGGACCAACGATCACTACGATCTCTCCCTTGGCAATCTCAAAGCTGATCTCATCCACTGCAACGATCTTTACTTCCTTTGGTTCCACATATCTTGGAAACCTTATCCAGTTTTACATATGCATCTGTCATCTCATTCATCCGCATTTCCCTGTAATTTTATTTTTTGCTACACCGGTAATTTTATTTTGTTACAATTATTAACGATTCTTTTGACCCCGATTTATTTCCGTATGCATTTACAGGCAGGTCAAATTCTGACCTGCCTGGTAGTCTTAATGGTTATATTTATTGTAACACATTATACCTGTAATTAAAAATAAAATATTCATAAAAAAATCCAGATACTTCAAAACCGCCTGATCATCTCAGGCGGTTCATCATTTTGACTATACACAGCACATGCCCCTTTCTTCTTAATTGTATGTACCAGAACATCTTATATCTTCTTTTACCTGTTATTATTTTACAGTAAACTGATGCAGAAAATATAAAAAGGGAATAAACCTGCATCATCTGACCTCGAATCTTTATTTTTTTATTCTTACCCAATTTCCGCATGAAAGAAAAAAATCATGCTCATATACACACTTATGGTTTACAAATCACCAAAGCAGCATCTTTATATAGTGAATTTGCAAATTCAAAAAATTTAAAGGAGACAAAAATTATGCCAGAAACATTAACTTTCAGTGTTGTAAACTGGAAAGAATCTGATGCAGAATGTACATTCACAGTGTCGTAAACTCAGGGTTTTTGGTTATACCACACAGTTGCAGAATAAATACTACCATACTTCCTTTGATTATTTATTCTGACAAACAACACCTTCTTTCTTTTTTGATATATATATGCAGAAAAAAAATAAATTTCTGGTCTAAATCACTTTTCTACTTCACAACTACTTTCTTTACCTCTGACCATTTCATTTCATAATTTTTGCATATCCTTTTTACATAAGCACGTCCTGTAAGATAATAAACTCCAGGTTTTTACATTTTTTAAAAATGACTGTAGTTTTCGTCTGATTTTTTCTTAGTATAAGCATAACCGCTGACATATGCCATAACTTCCATCTTCGGATTGAGATACTTTCTTTGCCAGTACCCAGTCCGTTCCGTCACAGGCTTTTGGTACAGTAAACTTCACCGTTACTTTTCTTTTTGTTCCCTGTCTGGAAACCTTTTGCCGATTTAACAGCTGGTTTTCCTGTTACAAGGCTTGTCTTTACCGTTACTTTTTGAACTTCCGCCCACTTACTCAGTACTTTTTTTTTGATCCATCCAGATATTTATAGCCATGTACACCAATATACCAGTTTCGGTACTCCTTTTAGAATGAGTTCCTTGCTGTTTCCTGAATATTTGCATTGTACCTTTTATATAATCTGATGGCTCATCCCCGTCTTTACTTGGCAGCAACAACATCATAACCATCCAGTTCTTCTGTATTACTGCCAAGGATAATTTTAACGTCATTTTTTCTTCACCTGTAGTTTTTGAACCACAGGTGCATTTGGTGTCTTTATATTTACCTTTAACAGAAATCCTTCCAGACCATTCACCATATTTCTCCGTATGACCACTTTCCTCTTTATATGCCCGCAATAGAGATAATGCGTCCCTTCAGGAATATATTTCAGTTTAGGATAATGATTCAGTTCAGATTTTGCGACCTTCACCTGTGCGATATAATTTTCTTTTTTCCAGTTCCTTTTTGAGATTCTGCTGCTACAAAAAATATCCGTCTGCTTCATTAAGTATCTCTTAAAAGAAAGTTCTGCATAATTCGTGATCACTCTGGTCCATGTCGAATCAATCACCGGTCTGTTCAACCCCTTGTACGCATCCACCTGTACCTTTATCTTTACAGACGTATCCAGCTCTTCATTGTTTTCACCTTCACGCAGTTCCAATTTGTCCGTTAACTGTGAAACTTTTTGAGACGCCGTATTTTTCGGGTTATATGCACAATTCTCCACATCCCATTTTACATCGGCAGAAAATGTCGTTTTTTCTCCATCCACTTCAGCACCATAGACTTTAAGAACCGATGGCAAATGTAAAAGCATCAGCAGTTTTTTCTACGCCATTGGTAATTCCGGTCACAGGTTCAATGGTATCCACCAGTCCCTGAAATGTCCTTGAATCTACTCTGAAAGAATCCCCAAATCTTCTTTGTTATAGTCTCTCTCTGTCGCTGTTTTCGCAGTCACTGTCACCCAAGATCATGTTCTCCAACTGGCAGTCCCATCTGCGGACAAAGGCTCAGTTCTGTACTCTCCTCCAGGTGCCAGACTGGTATTTCCGCATAATGATACACTACAGTCTTTGCTATAATCGAAAGACAGTTCCATATCCATGTCCGTAAAAATTTTTCAAAACATAAATTCTGGCTTCCGGAAGTGTCTTATATCCCCAGTGCATTATCGGGAAACTCCGGAAGATTTTTCGGTAATTTCCAGACTCTTCTTTTCCGTTGGGTTCTTCTCTCTATTCATTGTGATATGAACCGGATATCTGCTTCCGTCATCTGCAAGGAAATCAAACGTTTCATCATATGTTCCGTATTCCTGCTTTGGCAGTACAAAAAAATCCAGAGTTTCTCCCGGCTTCAGCAGTCTTTTTTGAATCCTGTTCCTCATAATCCTCTGACCACTTTGCCATCTGATCATCTACCTCAAAATTCTTAAGACCAGAAGCATCTACCTGACTCTTGTTTTTTTTTTTCCTGAATTTCTGACTTTCACATATTTCTCTACACGAAATTCCGGATCATAAAAAATCACTTTCTGTAAGCTCTACATCCGTACCTGTTTCTATGCTTAACTCATAGTCTCTTTTCAGAAGATTCACCAGACAGAGCCGAATCTGTTACTATGTCAGGAATATTTTTCTGTTCCATCACTGAAAGATTCCCCTGTCGAAAAACTCTCCGCTCCCCATACGGTTAATGGAGCTGTACCCAGCATTACTGCTGACAAAAAAAGTGCTGTTATAACCTTGTATTCTTTCATCTCTTTTTTCCTCCATTCAATAATATTTATTATCATAGTATATCACCATTTATATAAACCTCTGTAATTCTGGAATAAAATGTATTCTAATGGATATGAGTGTTTTGCCTGTATATTGAATTAATCTGTTTTCTTACCTGACCGACAAAAGCCCCTCCCTACTGTGACATTCATTTTTTGTAGAGAGAGCTTCTATTTCTTTTTTCCTATTTAATTTTTATTAAGAAGATTATCCTTAATCTCTTTCAGATCATTCTGAACCTGATTTAGAATTTGGAATTTTTTCAGTCAAATTCTCAATCACTGTCTGGTAATTTTTTTCCCTTTCTTCCTGCTTTGCATCCCTTTGTTCATTGATTTTACAATGTAAATCAAAAAGAAAACTGCCAGGACGGCCCAGATTCCCCTAAGTGATATTGCAGTTTCCATAACCGTGGATTCCATATCTTCATACCTCCTTTCTCAGTAGTAAAACATTTCAGTTCCTCTGAGAAAGACAGAAAATCTCATAATTTGTCAACTCAATTCCTTTTAGAAGCTTATTTCTTCTGTTGTCAGACTTCGCTTCTTTTATTTTTTCTACAATAAATTCATTTTTTTCTATTTTCAGTTTCTGATTTAGTCACTTCTGACTACTTCCTCCAAAAGGAGGTAGTTTCTTATGAAGTCATTATTACAGTTAATTCAATGATTATCATTCTGGTGTCAAAAATGCAGGTGAAGAAATTCTTAAACGTATGGAACCTCTGATCAAAAGCTACGCTTCCCGCATCCACTGTATGGAACGGGACGATGCCACACAGGAATTGTATCTGACTCTGCTTAATACACTGCCTTACCTGAACGGCAAAAATTTTTCCGAAGGTGAATGTGTCAGATATATGCAGACCGCTATAGAAAATCGTTACAGAGCTTTATGCAGATACCATTTGTCAGAACCTGAAAGAGAAGACTTTGATACGTGTTCTCTTTACTTTACAGGCAGATAATCCATTCGATGAAACTCTTTTATGATATAACTACATATATCGAAAGCTTTCCTGTCCAAAGTATGGAATACAAAATTCTGTCTCTGTTTTCTACCAGTATAAAACAGATTCCGAAATTGCATCAATTCTTCATGTCTCCCGTCAATACATTAATCGTCAGAAAAAGAAACTGTTAAAAACTTATTTTTCAGACATCCTGATTAGAAAGGCTGTAAATGCCTTTTTCTAATCCATGTTCAGCAACATCATTGCCATTCCAACTCCGGTTATTCCATTCATAAATGCAGGATTTAATGTCTCAGTAACCATAAGACTTCTCATATCTTTGTACAATTGTTCCTTCAGGTTCGAAAACTGCCTTTCGTATTTCTGTCTTAAATCATCATCCACGGATTCTTCTCCAGATACTTTTTCATAATTAAAAGATTTCCTGTCATTCCATGGCACAGACATGATTTTTTTCTCACGCTCATTGTGAAATAATGTGGATACCCCGCAAGGATATCCTTTTTAATCTGTTTATCATCTGGCAGAATATCCATTATCGACACATACAGCTAAGTAAAATCCCGGGAGCACCATGGCACCATCCGCATTGTCTTTCGTCCGTCCGGATCACGCAGATCTATCCAGTTTTTCAAGTCTTCTGAATATAAGATATCCTCATAGGAAAGCAACAATTTTATTTTTTTTTCAAGATATTCCTGGTCATATGTCATTTTATAAAGTTCCACA
>VOFJ01000391.1_pt1 | contig 30000 bp, 47 predicted proteins | sample 5384081 | NCBI WGS metagenome assembly VOFJ01 (sample SAMN12384729, study PRJNA508395) | human gut metagenome | isolation source: healthy gut I | host: Homo sapiens | reverse complement strand
TGAAAGGTCACGGAGGTCAAGAGCCTGCGTGCCGGAGGGGTCAACCTGAAAGACAGCTGGGTCGATATTGAGGATGGTGAACTGCTGGTAAAGGGAATGCATATCAGTCCCTACGACCACGGAAACATGTTCAATCAGGATCCCATGCGCGTCCGGCGCCTGCTGGCACACAAAAAAGAGATCCGGCGGCTGCATCAGCAGTGCAAGCTGCAGGGATATACCCTTGTGCCGCTTTCGCTCTATTTCAAACATGGCCGCGTGAAAATGGAAGTGGGCCTTTGCAAGGGCAAAAAAAGCTCTACGATAAGCGTGCCGATGCCGCACAGCGTGACGCAAAGCGTTCCATTGACCGTGCCATGAAGTCCAACGGCAAATACTATTGATCTTTTCAGACCGCTTCCTGAAGCGGAACTTTTCAAAGCTTTCTGCACACCGCAAGGTGTGCTTTATAAGGGGGCGTAAAGGTTTCGACGGGGAGAGCGAGGTCTGGGCAGCGGGTAGCAGCGGGGGAACTGCTCTATAACTCCTCCAAACAATTAACTGACAACAACAATTATCAGTTGCTCGCAGCCTGAGTGCTGCGCGTCTCGCCCACTCTTGTGTCGTGTGGGGCCGGGGCGTCCTTTAGACACAGCACCTGAACGGACTTAAGCTTTGCGGACCGGCAGGAACTCATGAAAGCTACCAATGCGCTAGCCTGACGATCGGCGTGGCGCGGCGGGAATGTTGTAGATCGCCTGCACCCGGAGATACCTGCACTGAACTCTTTTCGGACATGGGTTCGACTCCCATCGCCTCCACCAAATGTGAATCAGGCGAACCCCGCCACGATCTGCTTCGTGGGTACGTTCTTCGTCCTGACCATGCTGCTTTTCGAGCGGTAAAAAATAAGCACTCGGCTTTCATTGCCGGGTGCTTATTTTTGCTCGCATCGTTTTGACAGAATGCCTCTAAAAAGAGATCAATCTTCGGCATGAAGTTCCTGCTCTTTTTTCGTTGAAGCGTTCCAGAAAGCTGTGCTCCACACCCTCAGACTTGTAGCCGGGCATGGTATCCAGAGCCACTGCGTGGATGCTGCGGAAGATGCTGTTTTCGATGTTGGGATTCTCACGCTTCAGGCGGCGCAGCAGAGTCTTGACCTCCTGTCGTTTGGAACCGCCGCCGCCGTTGTCGCACATGGTGCAGTTCTCCGTAAAACGGCAGGCGCACTGGATGAATTCCAGCTCATTGTAGCGCTTCCACGCCAGAATATCTTCCTCGCGGATGCAGTACATTGGGCGGATGAGGGTCATGCCGGGGAAGTTCTTGCTGCGCAGCATCGGGAGCATGGCTTGAAGCTGGGCACCGTAGAACATGCTCATGACGGTCGTCTCGATCACGTCATTGAAGTGGTGGCCCAGCGCGATCTTGTTGCAGCCCAGCTCCTTAGCCTTGGTGTACAGGAAGCCCCGGCGCATCCGGGCGCAGAGGTAGCAGGGATTTTTGTCGGTGTTGTTGGCTACGGCAAAGATGTTGCTCTCAAAAATCGTTGCCGGGATGTGCAGCAGCTCGGCATTGCTCTCGATCTTCTGGCGGTTGATCTCGTTATAGCCGGGGTCCATGACCAGAAATACCAGTTCAAAGGGCACATCGCTGTGGCGCTGCAGCTCCTGCATGAGCTTTGCCATAAGCATGGAATCCTTGCCGCCGGAAATGCATACGGCAATGCGGTCGCCGGCCTGCAGCAGTTCGTAGCGCTTTACCGCCACGATGAAGGGGGTCCACAGCTCATTGCGGTATTTTTTGATGATGCTGCGTTCGATCAGCTGATAGGGCTCTAAAGTCTTTTTCATGGGTCACCTCATAGATCTCACTGGGTCAGAGTGTTGTAACAGGCATCGAAGGCCTGCATAAAATCGTTGAGTTCCTGTTCGGTGGTCAGGTGGCTCAGGCTGATGCGCCACGAGGACAGTGCGTTGCGCCGGTCATGACTCACGGCAAATACCGCTCGGGAGGGCAGGCCGTCCGAAGAACAGGCAGATTTGACCGAGACGCAGACGCCTCTGGCATCCAGCTCCCGCTGGAACACGGTGCCCTTTTACGTTCTGCACACTCAGGTTCAGGATCTGCGGCACAGCCCCTTCCGGACTGTTGATGCGCACTTTGGGGTATTTTGCAAGGACGGTGCGCAGGCGGGCGTTCAGGGCGCGGATGTGCTCCACCCGGGCGGGCAGCTCGGCGACGGCCTTATCCAGCGCCAGCGCCAGCGAACAGGCCAGCGCCACGGTGGGGGGTGCCGCTGCGGTAAATGGTGGTGCTCTCGCCGCCATGGATGAGCGGCTCCAACGCAAGGCCGCGCCGCTTGACCAGCACACCAATGCCGTTCAGCCCGTAGAACTTGTGGGCGGTCAGGCTCAGGGTGTCGATGCCCTCAAAAGCTGACCGGCAGCTTGCCCACGGCCTGTGTGGCATCCACATGGAAGTGGCAGTGGGGGCAGGCCTTCAACATTTCCGCGATCTCGGCCACCGGCTGCACCACACCCAGCTCACTGTCCACGGCGGTGACGGCCACGACAATGGTGTCCGGGCGAAGCAGCTCTTTCAGGTGGGCAAGGTCCACCGTGCCGTCCTGCCGGATGTCCAAGAGATCGATCTCATAGCCCTGCTCCTGCAGGGCGGTCAGGCTGCCGCTCACCGGAGGAGTGCTCCAGCGGCGTGGAAATAATATGTTTGCCATGGTGGCGCTCCAGCCGGGCGATGCTCTTGAGGGCAAAGTTGTTGGCCTCGCTGGCACCGGATGTATAGATGATCTCGGCGGGCTGCACATTCAGACTGCGGGCAATGCTCTGGGTGGCGGCATCGATGGCAGCCTTTGCGGCAGTGCCTACTGCGTGGCGGGAATTGGCATTGCCCGGGCAATTGCGCTCCACCTCGCAAAAGCGCTGTAAAACCGCTTCGTCTACCGGGGTATTGGCGGAATAATCCAGATAGATCATAAACTCTCCTGATAATTCTCTTATAATACAGATTACAATGGTAGGCTATATTATAGTGCGCTTTGGGCCGGATTGCAAGAGAGCGGCGCAAACTTCCGGGCTGGAAATACAGGAGAATTAAGCAAAATAGTTGCACGGCGGCAAAAAGTCTGCTATAATCTCTTGAAGGACTGCTCGCTGCGGCCTTTTTGCGGGGCTTTTGGCGGCGGTTTGAAAGAGCCTGAATGAAAGGGGGAGCGCACCATGCTGCACAAGAATCATCGACTGCGCTGTATTGCACTTCTCATTTCCGGGCGGGATCATTGTTCCCAAATTTCAGGGGCATTGCCGTTTTGCTGACGGCGGTGCCTCTTTTTTTGGGCTGCGAGTTCTGTAGGAGGCAGAAAAACTTCATGAGCGAAAAGATCGATTACTCCAAAGGCATTTACGACGCGCGCCAGCTGGGCGCAGGCCGCATGTTCATTCTGGGCGTGCAGCACATGTTTGCCATGTTTGGCCAACGGTGCTGGTCCCGCTGCTGACGGGCCTGAGCGTTTCCACCACCCTGCTGTGCGCAGGTCTGGGCACCCTGCTGTTCCACCTCATTACCAAAAAAGAAGGTGCCTGCCTTCCTCGGCTCGTCCTTTGCCTATCTGGGCGGCTTCTCCATCGTGGCTCCCATGCTGGCTGACGCCGACGGCAATCTGACCATCGCCAACACCCAAGATGCTGCCCTACGCCTGCGCCGCCGTCGCATTTTCCGGTCTGGTGTATCTGGCCGTCAGCCTGCTCATCTCCACCTTCGGCATCCGGCGCATCATGCGCTTCTTTCCGCCGGTCGTCACAGGGCCCATCATTATCGCCATCGGACTCATCCTCGCCCCCTCTGGCCATCAACAACTGTCAGGCCAAACTGGCTGCTGGCCTTTGTGGCCCTGGCAACGGTCATCATCTGCAACATCTGGGGCAAGGGCATGGTCAAGATCCTGCCCATCCTCATCGGCGTGCTGGTGTCCTATGCAGTGGCACTGGTGACCGGTGCAGTGGACTTCCAGCGTATTTCTGAGGCCGCATGGCTCGGCATCCCGCTCCACAAGGAAGCCATGGGCCTCTTTGCCATCGACGGCAGCCCCGAGTTCATCAGCGCACTGTTCACCATCATCCCCATCGCTCTGGCTACTATGATGGAGCACGTCGGTGACATCGCCGCCATCAGCGCCACCTCCGTCGGCCACAACTACATCAATGACCCCGGCCTGCACCGGACGCTGCTGGGCGACGGCCTCGCCACCACTCTGGCTGGCCTGCTGGGCGGCCCGGCCAACACCACCTACGGCGAGAACACGGGTGTGCTGGCACTGAGCAAAATCTACGATCCTCTCGTCATCCGCATCGCCGCTGTGCTGGCCATCATCCTGAGCTTCAGCCCCAAGTTTGAGGCCGTCATCAACACCATCCCCACCGGCATCATCGGCGGCGTCAGCTTTATCCTCTACGGCATGATCAGCGCCATCGGCGTGCGCAATGTGGTGGAAAATCGGGTGGACTTCACCAACTCCCGCAACCTGATCATCGCCGCTGTCATCCTGGTGTGCGGCCTGGGCTTCAACTCGGTGGGCGGTGTCAGCTTTGCCGTTGCAGGTGTTACCATCAACCTGTCCGGTCTGGCCATCTCCGCCATCGCGGCATCCTGCTGAACGCCATCCTGCCCGGCAACGATTATGAGTTCGATGCAGCCGACGGCACCGACGCGGCAACCAGCGGCAACCTGCAGGTCTGATCTCCCATAGAAGAAGGAAGAACAAGGCAGAAGCCGTCCTGTGTGTGCAGGTTTGCTGTTTTTAAGGTGCACAGGGCAAAGCACACAGTTTTTGAGGATGGTTTTTAGTGACCCTGCCGGAATTTATCTGTAAGGCAAAATAAATAGGAATTATTCTTAAAATTATCCTTGACTAACTAGGAATAATTCGCTATAATAGAGCCATGACAAGGGCCGGTGAGTACCAACACCGCCCAGCCTGTTTTCTAACTGATATAAAAAGAATGATGGAGGTCTATTCTTATGAAAAAGTACGTTTGCACCGTTTGTGGTTATATTGCTGAAGGCGAGAGCCCGGCACAGTGCCCCGTCTGCAAGGCTCCTGCTTCCGCATTCGTTGAGAAGACCGGCAACACTTATGTGACCGAGCACGTCGTCGGCATCGGCAAGGCCGAGGGGCGTCCCGCAGGAGATCGTCGATGGTCTGCGCGCAAACTTCGAGGGTGAGTGCAGCGAGGTCGGCATGTATCTGGCAATGGCTCGTGTGGCTGAGCGCGAGGGCTACCCCGAGATCGCTGAGGCTTACAAGCGCTATGCCTACGAGGAAGCAGACCACGCATCCCGCTTTGCAGAGCTGCTGGGCGAAGTTGTCACCGACAGCACCAAGAAGAACCTGATGATGCGTGCCGAGGCCGAGTGCGGCGCATGTGCAGGCAAGATGGATCTGGCCAAGAAGGCAAAGGCCCTGAATCTGGATGCCATCCACGACACTGTTCACGAGATGGCAAAGGACGAGGCCCGTCACGGCCGCGGCTTTGAGGGCCTGCTGAAGCGCTACTTCAACACCGAAGTCTGATAAGGTTTCCCCGGTTATCCATTCTGACCGCTGCATGGCTTTGCCGCTGTGCAGCGGTTTTTTTGCTGCACTTCAACCTACGGAACTATTCCGTTGACAGGCACAGCCACTTTCGGCGGCGGGTTATAATTTGTCATATCGTATTGCGAAACACAGCAAAGGGGAATATGGATAATGGAAAAAACGACGAGTGCAGCAAAACCCCGGCGGGCCCGCTACGCCCTGCTGGACGAACTGCGCGGGCTGGATCTGGTCAGCATGATGCTGTACCATGCCTGCTGGGACATGATGTTCCTGTTCGGCATCTGGATGGACTGGTACGCGGGAATGCCGGGGCGTCTGTGGCAGCAGACCATCTGCTGGGTGTTCATTCTGCTGTCCGGCTTCTGCCGTGCCGCTGGGACACCGTCACCCTGAAGCGCGGCGCACAGTGTTTGCTGCCGGGGCACTGGTCACGGTGGTGACGCTGGTCTTCATGCCGGAGGACCGGGTGGTGTTCGGTGTGCTGACCTTTCTGGGCAGGCCATGCTGCTCACCGGTGTGCTGGAACCGCTGCTGAAAAAAAGATCCCGCCCGCCGCAGGGCTGGCGGTTTCGGCGGTGCTGTTTGCACTGACTTATCATCTGGACGATGGACGGCTTGGCTCGGGGGCCTCGGCGGCTGCGCCTTGCTTGCCGGATGCCTGGTACGCAAACTACTTTACAGCGTTTTTGGCTTTTGCCCTTCGGGTTTTATTCCCGCCGATTATTTTGCCCTGCTGCCGTGGCTGTTTTTGTTCTGGGCAGGGTACTTTCTGCACGGCGTGGTGGGCCGGGCGCGGATGGAACCGCTGCGCCGTTCGGTCTGCCCGCCGCTGGGCTGGATGGGCCGGCACTCGCTTTTGCTGTATCTGCTGCACCAGCCGGTGATCTACGGCGTACTTTCAGCCGCGGCAGTTCTTTTTTTTTTGATAAAAATCTGGCTTGACACAGCCGGGAAGCTGTGGTATTCTATCGGTGGTTAGAAGATACTAACCAAATGGGGATGCGTCTGCGTGGTTGGACGCATTTTCATGGAACATAAAAGTTAGATACATCTAACTAATATTGATTTGAGAGAGGACGATCTTTATGAGCAAAGTAGCAGCAGTCGTATTCTGGAGCGCAACCGGCAACACTGAGACCATGGCAAACTGCGTGGCAGAGGGTGCAAACGGCACCATCGTGCCCTGCAGCGAGATGAACGCCGCAAAGCTGGCTGAGTTTGATGCAGTGGCCTTTGGCTGCCCCGCCATGGGCGCTGAGCAGCTGGAGGAGAGCGAGTTCGAGCCGATGTTCGCGGGCCTCGAAGGCTCTCTGAACGGCAAGAAGGTGGCTCTGTTCGGCTCCTACGGCTGGGGCGACGGGCAGTGGATGCGCGACTGGGTGGAGCGTGCTCAGGGCGACGGCGCACAGGTGCTCAACGGTGAGGGCCTGATCTGCAACGAGGCCCCGGACGATGATGTTCAGGCTGCATGCCGCAAGCTGGGTGCAGATCTGGCTGCATGGTAAACAGGAGAAGCTTCTCTTGACAAACAGAGACAGCTGCGATAAACTATGAGAACACCGAAAGACGGTGTTTTTGCAGAGTTGAAAGTTAGCAAATACTAACTTTCACGCAAAAGCAGCAGCCTCTGTACAGAATGCATCAAAACTGCGGCAGGGGACAGCAGACGGAAAGGTCTGCGCTCCTGCCGCTTTGGTTTCAGAAGGCGGTGTATATGCCAGTGGCTGCAGCAATTGGTGTTACGGTAGGCTTTGCATTTTTGCGCCGTGCGGTGCGCCGCGCTGCAATGCGGCCGGACCGTAGAAAAAAAATAAGGCAGCAGGAGGCCCCGTCCCATGCAGGATACCCCGAAGAACTTGGATCAGAAGCGCGAAGATGAAAAGATGCTGGTGAGCGAGATGATCGCTCTTTACTGCCGCAGGCAGCACAAAACACCCAAAGGCAGCCTGTGCCCGGAGTGCCGGCAGCTGCACGATTACGCCCTGACCCGCATTGACAAATGCCCGTTCATGGAGACCAAGACCTTCTGCTCGGCCTGCAAAGTGCACTGCTACAAGCCGGAAATGCGGGAGAAGATCCGCGCGGTGATGCGCTGGGCAGGCCCGCGGATGCTGCCAGTGCACCCGGTGCTTTCCATCCGGCATGCGGCAGTCACACTCCGGTCTAAGCGCGAAGCGAAAAAGGCTGGCTGAGTTTTCCAGAATAAACACCCTGCCCGCAGGCCATACTGTGGACAGAGAGGTGATAAATATGGAAAACATCGGCGTTACCTGTGATGTCTGCGAGTGCAGCCACAATGTGAGCGGCTGCAAGTGCGACCTGCCCCAGATCAAAGTGACCGAGCAGTGCACCTGCGATACGCAGCAGGTGGAGACCCCGCACTACTGCCAGAGCTACGAGAAAAAGTAATTCCTAAAGCAGCAAAACAGCTCCTGCCAGAGCATTTCCGGCAGGAGCTGTTTTGGGTCACGGAGGTCAGCGCAGGGCCACATTGCAGGTGGCAAGGCTGCGGATCAGGGTGCCCACGCTCTCCTTCATCCGGATGCCCACGAAGCCCAGCGTGAATGCGGCCTGCACATTGGCCAGATTGTCGTCGATGAACACACACTCGCTGGCCTTCAGGCCGTATTTATCCAGCAGGGCCTGATAGATGCGGGGGTCGGGCTTGTTGATGTGCACCTCGCAGGAGGCTACGCCGCCGTCAAAGCGGTCCAGCACGCCGCGCTCCTTGAGCAGGGCCAGCACGTCCTCCGGGATGTTGCTGAGATAGTACACGCTGTAGCCATGGTTCTTCAGGCGGCGCACCAGCTCCTGCATCCGGCGGCGCGGGCGCAGGATGTGCAGCCAGTCGTCCAGCACGCCCTGCACCTCAAACCCGCGCCCGGCGGCCTTGGCGTTGCGCAGCATGGCCTGATTGCCGTCAAAGCGGGAGACAAGCCCCGCATCCAGCTGCTTCCACTCCTCGCTGCCAAAGGTCAGGTCGTACACCTGCTCCTCGATCTCTGCATTGCAAATGCGGTCTACCAGATAGGCGCGGGGGGCAAAATCCACCATGACACCGCCCAGATCAAACACGATGCTTTTATACATTTAAAATTTCCTCTTGTTTCTCATGGAATGCTCTGCCCACAGTATACCACAATCTGCCATGCGGTTTCCACTGCTTTTTGCATGATGTGCCCGGCGGCTGCATAAGCTGTGGCAGAAAGGGGAGAAAGGGCATTGACCATCCGGGAACTGTGTGAAAAAGAGGTGGTGCAGCTGGAGCAGGGGGTCTGCCTTGGCCGGGCCGACGACCTGGCCTTTGACCCTGCCACCGCCCGTCTGCAGAGCCTGATCCTGCTGGGGCGGCCAAGGCTGTTCGGATTGCTTGGCCGGGACGATAGCCTGACCATTCCATGGCAGGAGATCGAGACCATTGGCACGGATGCGGTGCTGGTGCACACGGCCCTGCCGGAAGCACCGCCGCAGCCGGAACAGCTCAAATGGTGGCAAAAGCTGCGCGTGAAGCTGGGTTTGTAAATTTTTTTTTGCAAAAACAGGGTGGACTTTTTTGTGGAAGTGACTATAATAATCGCAGAAGCTTTGTGCAAAAAGCGTAAAGAAATGTGCTTTTGCGTTTGATCTGAGGTTTCAAGGATGAGGAAAGGAACAGGAATTATGAAAACTCCCAAACCGCTTTTGGCGCTGCGGATGGTATTCCCGCTGGCGGCATCGCTGATCGTGCTGCTGCTGGGCGAGGGATCGCCCGCGGGAGCCTGAGCGCAGACGTTTTTTTGCAAGTTTTATCTTCCCACACATCGGGGCTTATCTGCTGGCGTGGCTGCTGCTGTTTCTGGTGTGGCTGCTGCTGGACTGGGTGTTCCGCTGTCCGCCGCTGTCCACGCTGGGCATGGCGGTGCTGGGCTGTGCGCCCTGCGCGGTGAACTTTTACACCCTGCAGCTGCGCGGCGAGCCGTTCCTGCCATGGGATCTGACACAGGTGTCGGAGGCTGCCGGTGTGGCATCCGCTGCGGGCCTCAAGATCCAGCCCAGCATGGTCGGTGACCATCATCGTGGTGCTGGTGCTGATGGCGGGCAGCTTTTTCCTGTACCGTGGCCGTCACAAACAGCGCTGGCTGCCCCGGCTGGCGGGCAGTGCCGCCACTATAGCGGCCCTCTGCCTGCTGGTGTTCGGCGTGTACCTGCAGCCCGCTGTCACGCAGGTGCTGGGCATTACGCCGGATGCATGGATGCAGGACCGCTACTACCGCTACTACGGCGTGATCACCGGCTTTATGACCAACCTCACCAATCTGGAGATCTCGAAGCCCGAGGAATACTCGCAGGAAGCGGTGGATGCCCTGCTGGACAATGCGGACGAGAGCCAGAAGTTTGCCACCAGCCCGCTGTACTCCACCAGCTACAGCGCCGTGACCCCCCAAGGACGAGCAGGTGAAGCAGCCCACCATCATCTATGTGATGGACGAGTCCTACTGGGATGTCTCGGAGCTGGAACAGTACGGCATCACCTTTGATACCGATGTCTCCAAGAACCTGCACGCCTTGCAGCAGACCAGCGCCTATGGCCGGGCCTACAGCCCCAGCTTTGGCGGCGGCACCTGCGATGTGGAGTTTGAAGCCCTTACCGGCTACTCGGTATCCTTCCTGCCCAGCGGCAGCAAGCCCTACCAGCAGCATGTGACCAAGCCCATGTTCGCCATGCCCAATTACCTCAAGCTCAAGGGCTACCAGACCGCAGCCGTGCACTGCTTCTGGGCAAAATACTGGAGCCGCGACAAGGCTTACCCCAACCTCGGCTTTGACGATTTTATCAGCCTTGAGGATATGCATGGCGTGACCAAGGTGCGCAAGCACTACTGGACCAGCGGCCTTGTCACCGATGATTCCATGGCCGACCAGATCATCCAGCAGTACGAGAGCATGAAGTCCAGCTCGGACAAGCCCCATCTTCCTGCACGCTGTCACCATGCAGAACCATACCAATTATAACAAGGACAACTACCCGGACGACGAGCGGGTGAAGGTGCTGTCCCACCCGGCGGGCCTCAAGCCCAGCACCGTGGGCGCACTGGAAGACTTTTGCTACCGGCATCCGGGATGCAGATGCCATGATGGGCAAACTGACCGAATACTTCTCGCAGGTGGACGAGCCGGTCATTCTGGTGTTCTGGGGCGACCACTATAACCCCATCGATTCCAATTACGATGTCTACACCACTACCGGCTATGCCAGCGATTCCAGCGCAGACCCCCGCCTGCACCAGACCACGCTGCTGATGTGGTCCAACTACAGCCAGCAGCAGGTGGACCTTGGCACCATTGCCGCTTACGATATCTCGCCGGTGATGATGGACATTTACGGTCTGGAAGAGCCGCTCTACTTCCAGTTCCTGAACCGTCAGCTGCGCGTGGCCAGCCGCACCAATACCCGCGGAACCACCATGAATCTGGACGGCACCACCACGCAGGAGCCTACCGAGTTCCAGCAGCGGTGGTGCGCAGAGCACTGGCTTTTGCAGTACGACCTGATGTTCGGCAAAGGATATGCGCTGCAGCGCATGGGCCTTGCGGGCCTGAGCGGCGTGGACACAGGCAAATGAGCGAAAAACAGACGATTTCTTTGTAAAAAACAGAGAAAAACTCTTGCAACCGGCGTTTGTTTGTGATATTATAACAAGGCATTACACACGCATCACTATGCCCTTTTGTGCCCAAATGGGTGGAGGGCAGTCCCGAACCGTCCGATACGGCCCGGGATCACGGTGTGCGGAGGCAAAACAATATCTGGAGGTATTTTTACTATGGCAGTCGTTTCTATGAAGCAGCTGCTGGAAGCCGGTGTCCACTTCGGTCACCAGACCCGCCGCTGGAATCCCAAGATGGCAAAGTACATCTTCACCGAGCGCAACGGCATCTACATCATCGATCTGCAGAAGACCGTGAAGAAGCTGGACGAGGCTTACAACTACGTGAAGGAAGTTGCAGCTGAGGGCGGCGACATCCTGTTCGTCGGCACCAAGAAGCAGGCTCAGGAGTCCATCCGTGACGAGGCTCTGCGCTGCGGCATGCACTCTGTCAATGCTCGCTGGCTGGGAGGTATGCTCACCAACTTCCGCACCATCCGCAAGCGCATCGACCGTATGGATCAGCTGGCTAAGATGAAGGAGAACGGCACCTTCGAGCTGCTGCCCAAGAAGGAAGTTGCCAAGCTGGAGCTGGAGATGGAGAAGCTGGACAAGTACCTGGGCGGTGTCAAGAACATGAAGACCCTGCCGAAGGCTATGTTCATCGTTGATCCTCACAAGGAGCGCATCGCTGTTGCTGAGGCCCGCAAGCTGAACATCCCCATCGTTGCTATCGTTGATACCAACTGCAACCCCGACGAGATCGATTACGTGATCCCCGGCAACGACGACGCAATCCGCGCTGTCAAGCTGATCGCTGGCGCTATGGCTGACGCTGTGCTGGAAGGCAAGCAGGGCAACCAGGAGGCCGCTCCCGCTGAGGATGCAGCAAACGCCTGATTTCCCATCCCACAAACAACAAAATAACGTGTAAGGGAGAATACGAAAATGGCTATTTCTGCAAAGGACGTTACATGGAACTGCGCAAGCAGACCGACTGCGGCATGATGGAGTGCAAGAAGGCTCTGACCGAGGCTGACGGCAACTTCGAGAAGGCAATCGAGATCCTGCGTGAGCGTGGTCTGGCTACCGCTGCCAAGAAGGCAAGCCGTACCGCTGCCGAGGGCATGGTCTACGCTGACTACTGCCCCGAGTGCAAGGTGGGCGTCGTCATCGAGGTCAACGCCGAGACCGACTTCGTCGCCAAGAACGACAAGTTCGTCGCCTTCGTCAAGGAGGCCACCAAGGTCATCATGAAGCAGAACCCTGCTGATGTTGAGGCTCTGATGGCTTGCAAGACCGAGAACGGCGAGACCGTGGACGAGGCTCTGAAGAACCTGATCCTGGTCATCAAGGAGAACATCAAGGTTCGCCGCTTCGTCCGTTACGAGGGCGTCTGCTCTGCATACGTCCACGGCGGCGGCACCCACGGCATTCTGGTCAACTTCGAGACCACCAACGGCATCGAGGCTAAGGACGAGTTCGTTACTTACGGCAAGGACATCGCCATGCAGGTTGCAGCTGCAAACCCCGGCTATGTCGATGAGGCTTCTGTCCCCGCCGAGGTCGTGGCCAAGGAGAAGGAGATCATGCTGGCTCAGATGGCTGGCGATCCCAAGACCGCTAACAAGCCCGAGGCTGTGAAGCAGAAAATGATCGAGGGCAAGATCAAAAAGTTCTACAAAGAGAACTGCTTGATCGAGCAGGAGTTCGTCAAGGACGGCGACCTGTCTGTTGCTCAGTACACCGCTAAGGTCGCTAAAGGATCTGGGCGGCGACATCAAGATCGTCAAGTTCACCCGCTTCCAGAAGGGCGAGGGCCTGGAGAAGCGTGCTGACGACTTCGCTGCTGAAGTTGCAAGCATGGTGAAGTAATTCAAGTTTCTCTGAATGAAATGAGAGCTGTGATTCCCGTAACAGGGCGTCACAGCTCTTTTTGTTTGTGTTTGAACGGGTGGATGTGCTTTATCATAGAGAAAAACAGGGCGCAAAACACCCCAAAACAGGAGGGAGCCGTTATGGAAAAAATCAAGCTTGAGGTTGCAGGTGTCCCGGCTGTCCTGTACGGCAAGCGCAGCCGTAAGGTCTATCTCTATGTCTATGGCAAAAACGGCAGCGCAGCCGAGGCTGCCCGCTTTGCCCGTACAGCCTGCCCGGCAGGCTGGCAGGTGCTGGCTGTCGACCTGCCGGAGCACGGCACCCGAAAAAACAGCCTGGAAAAGCTGGTGCCGTGGGTGGTCACCCGGGAACTGCAAACGGTCTATGCCCGGATGCAGCCGGTGTGGAAGCATATCCGAGTGTATGGGGTCAGCATCGGGGCGTGGTTTGCTATGCAGGCGTTGCAGACGCAAAAACCGGAGAAGGCGCTGCTTGTCTCCCCGGTGGTGGATATGGAAAAGCTGATCCTTGCCCTGATGCAGCAGGCAGGGGTAACGGAGGAGCAGCTGCGCGCGGCAGGGGAGATCCCCACAGACTTTGGGGAGACGCTTTCGTGGCCGTATCTGTGCTGGGTGCGGGAGCACCCGCTGCACTGGAAAGTGCCTACACAGGTGCTCTATGCTGATACAGACCCCCTTACCGGGCACACCGCCATGGAGCAGTTCCGGCAGCAGACCAGGGCGCACCTGACCATTCTGGAGGGCGGGGAACACTGGTTCCATACTGAGACCCAGCTGGCCGCTCTGCAAAGCTGGGAAAGCTGTCATTTATAATAGGCCGTTTCTCTTTTCCTCAGTCTGTGAAAATGTAAGCCCGGAAAATCCGCAGATTTTCCCGGGCTTACATATATAAAATACGCTTCCACAACAAAACGCCGCTGACGGCTTTGTGCATCGTCAGCGGCGTTTTGTTTATTGAAAACAGGATTGTGAATGGAAGAATCAGACGTTTGCCTCGCTGTTGTGCTCAGCCTTCTTGTAAGCGGAGAAGGAGTGGAACACAATGTTCAGGCCCAGCACGATCAGCAGCACGGCAAGGATCAGCTGCAGGCCGTTTGCGATAAACACAGCGCCCCAAGTGGTCTCACCGGCAGGAATGGTAACAGAAGCGGCAGTGCTGATGGCCTTGACCATAGCGATCAGGCGCTGCACCAGTGCGGTAAAGGTGACGCACAGCATGATGATCAGCGGGGGGAACAGCATCTTGTTGCTGCGGCCGGTCACCTTCAGGAACACGCACAGGGTAGCCAGCACCAGTGCGCTCAGCAGCTGGTTGGCAGAACCGAACAGAGGCCAGATGTTGGCGTAGCCGATCTTGGTCAGGATAAAGCCGAACACCAGCGTGATGAAGGTGGAGAAGTACACATTGCAGAACAGCTTGCGCCAGCCCTCAGCGTGCTCCATGTCGTCCACGCTGAACAGCTCCTGGAAGCCCATGCGGCCAATACGGGCCACGGCATCCAGACTGGTCAGTGCCAGTGCGGAAACGCACATGGTCATGAACACGGTAGCAGCGTGTAGGCGGGCACACCGAACATCTCAAAGAAACCGGCAACGCCGCGGCTGAAGATCTGGAACGGAGTACCGGCAGCAGGGGTACCGTCGGCAGCTGCGGCAGCACCGGCAACGCACAGAGCCAGAACAGCCAACAGGCTTTCAAGGATCATGGCACCGTAGCCGACCTTCAGCATATCCTTCTCGTTCTCAACGGTCTTGGAGGAAGTACCGGAGGAAACAAGGCTGTGGAAACCGGAAACTGCACCGCAGGCACGGTGACGAACAGGATGGGGAACATGGTGCCCAGCTTGGCGTTGGTAAAGCCGGTGAACACCGGCAGGTTCATGACGGGATGGTTGCCACGATCAGACCAAACAGAACAGCGCCCACGATCATGGCCACGAACATAAAGGTGGTCATGTGGTCACGGGGCTGCTTCAGCAGCCACATGGGCAGGACAGCGGCAAAGAAGATGTACACAAAGGTGATGTAGCTCCATGCAGCCTTGCCCAGAATGAATGGGGAAGTTTGCACCCACCACAAAGGACAGCACGATGAACACGATGCTGATAACGCTTTCCTTCCAGCCGGAGAAGTGAACTTTTCTGCAGCAGGCCAAAGATAACGGCGAACACCATGAACATGATGGACACCATGCCGGCAGCGCCGTTGGTCTGGGCAGCCTCCACCAGAGCACCGTCTGCGCCGAAGGCATTGAAGGTGCCGGCCACCATGTCGGCAAAGGCGGCGATAACAATGCCGCAGAACAGCCAGCAGAACAGCAGGAACAGCTTGCGGCCGGTCTTGCCGATGTACTTTTCGATCAGCATGCCCATGCTCTTGCCGTCGTTCTTAACGGAAGCATACAGAGCGCCGAAGTCGGTGACAGCACCGAAGAAGATGCCGCCCAGCAGCACCCACAGCAGCACCGGCAGCCAGCCGAAAGCAGCGGCAGCCTGGATCGCACCGGTGACAGGGCCTGCACCGGCAATGGAGCTGAACTGGTGTGCAAACACGGTCCCAGCCGTTCGGTGGGAACATAGTCCCGGCCGTCCTCATGGACAACTGCCGGAGTCTTGGCAGAGGGGTCGATGCCCCACTTGTTTGCCAGCCAGCGGCCGTAAAGCATATAAGCGCCAAACAGACACACGGCTGCGATCAATACGATGACCAGCGTATTCATTGCTTTTTACCTCTTTCCTTTCTTTTCGTAAAGCAAAGAGCGGCACGCCGTGGCATCTTTCCATTTGGGATTGTGTATACTTTATCGCCGATTTCATAATTTGTCAATATATTTGGAACAAGTTCAGTGGATGTGCCAATTCAATAAAAAATCCGTAACAACTTTTAGGTGATTTTTGTTCACGTGTGAAACGAAGAAATTTTCACACGATGTCAAATGAAAAAGGCTCACTACTTTATAAAAATACTTGACTTTTATACTTTCAAGTGCTAAAGTAATAATACGAAATCATCGATCACCTTTATGACCCGGTACTTGCCGCAAAGGAGGCCGCTATGGCTGAGAGAAACCCCAGAAAAAACCCGATGACGGACGCATTGTTCGATGCGTTCCTGAGCCTTGAAACGCGGGAGGAGTGCTACAACTTCTTCGAGGATCTGTGCACCGTGAAAGAGATCTCCGACATGGCGCAGCGGCTGGAAGCAGCGAAGCTTCTGCTGGGCGGCAGCACCTACGACCAGATCGTGAAGAAGGTGGAGATCAGCACGGCCACCATCAGCCGCATCAACCGCTGCATCCAGTACGGCGCCGGCGGCTACCGCGATGTCATCGAGAAGCTTTCGGCCCAGAAGGACACCGAGCCGGAGAAGTGACAACGGCGGGGAACGGACGGGCATACAATGGGCTACACCTTATATAGAAAGGATGATCCCATTTATGGCTGATACCAACTGCACCCCCTCTGGAATGCCCCCTGCACTGCCCCGCGTCACCCTCGATCAGGCAGTCATTGATCTGCTGGAGAGCATCGCTCTGCAGGAGTCTGCCCTGAGCCACATCCTGTGCGCCGAGAGCCGGAAGATGAAAACGGCCATGGCGATGGAGGAGGTGGATCTGTGCAAGCTGCTGGAGATCAACGACTCCGCCACCAACATGGTCCATGCCGTCGCCAATCTGGAGCTTGTGCTCAAGGAGAAGCTGGAGTTTATCTCCAACAACCTCTATTACCCCTCTGCCGAGAACTGCTCCGGCACCTCCACCGCGCAATAACGGCGGTTGCCCCTGCCTGTCCGCATCGTTTGCCGGGCAGGCTTTTTATTTATGGCGATTTCATGAACAATCTCGACAAAAGAGGGAAAAATGATTTGTCGGAATTGATGAAAAAAACGGAAAACTGTGCTATACTATCCCATGTATATGTGTGAAAGAGAGGGAAAAAGCCTTGCAGCACTATGACGTGATCCTATTCGACGTGGACGGGACCTTGATCGATTCCGCCCCCGGCATTCTCAATACACTGGAAGAGGTCTTCCATAAAATGAATGTGGACATCACCGGCATCAATCTTCGCCGCTACCTCGGCCCGCCGCTCCGCAAAAGCTTCGGCGAACACTTTTCTGACCCGGAGAAGATCGAGAAGGCCACCGAGCTTTACCGTGCGAGCTACGCAGCAAAGGGCAGCCATGAAGGCAATGCCTACCCCGGAGCCGCTGAAATGCTCCGCCGCCTGAAGGAAGCGGGCTATGTGCTCTGTACCGCCACCTCCAAGCCCACCAAGGTCGTGACCCCCATCCTCGAAGAGCAGGGGCTGGCTCCCTATTTTGATTTCATCGGCGGCGCGTCCATGGACGAGAGCCGCGATACCAAGACGGAGGTCGTCCGCTATGTGCTGGAGCATCCCTGTGCCAAGGGCAAGCGGGTGCTGATGGTCGGTGACCGCAATGACGATATGCGCGGCGCGGCAGACTGCCATCTGGATGCGGCCGCAGCCCTGTACGGCTACGGCAGCCGGGAAGAGCTGGAACCCTTCCACCCGGTCTTCTACGCCGAAAGCTGCGCCGCCCTTGCGGACGCGCTTCTGAACGTCTGATCTGACAACGAATCAACGATAAGGTGAATCATATGAATCCTAGGACACAATCGGACAAGCAATCCATGACTCCTTTGCAGCGGCAGGCGGTTCTGGTCTGCGTCGTATGCGCACTGGCGGCTCTGCTGACCATCGGCATCACCCTGACCCTGCTCAAGCGGGGCAAAGGGGAGACCCCGGCTGTCCCCGATGCGGACTCCGCGACGACAGACGCTCCGGCGGGGAGCAATGATCTGGCCGACCATTACCAGATCGACAACGCCTCCTCCGCCCTGCTGACCGAGACGGCCGACGCGGGCCAGTCCTATCAGGACGAAACTCTTTTTCTCGGCGATTCCAACACCGTCCGCCTCTACAACAACGGCTTGATCTCTCTGCAGCAGTTTTGCGCCAAGGAGGGCATCGGCACGCAGGTGGCGCTGCACGAAGGGATCGTCACCTTTAAGAAGGACAGCAATTCCTACACCATCGCACAGGCTGTCGCCATGATGAAGCCCCGCCGCGTGGTCATCACCCTCGGCACCAACGATACCGGCATGGAAGTGGCTGACTTCATCAGCAACTACACCGCGCTGGTACAGGCTATCCGGGAAAGCTACCCGTACACCGAGATCATCGTCAACACCATCCCGCCCATCCCGGCGGATCACTCGACCTATCCCCACATGGATCAGGCCAAGATCGACGATATGAACATGGCTCTGCTCAGCATGTGTGAGCAGCTGGGCCTCAAGTTCCTGAACACCGCCGAGACCCTCAAGGGGGACGACGGCTATGGCAAAGACAGATTTATTACACCAGTGGTGACATCCATCTGAAGAGCGCCGGGCTCAAGGCTGCGCTGAATTATCTGCGCACCCACGCCTGCGAGACCACCGACAACCGCCCGGATACCAACAACATTCCGATCCGCACGCTGGAATATGTCTCGAACCCCAGCTCTGCGGTTCAGGCCCCCCAGCTCGGAAGCCGCCAGCGAGAGCACCAGCAGCTCGGTCGAGGCGGTCCACTATGAAGCTCGCTATCAGGTCGATAAGAACGGCGGCGGCACGCTGGCTTCCGGGAACGAATCCGGCAAGACTTCGTTGAGCTATAGCATCACCGATGCAAGCCAGACCGTCAGTGTGACGGCTGTGCCCGCCGAAGGGCATGTCTTCGTCAAGTGGAGCGACGGCGTGACCAGCAAGACCCGCAGGGACACGCACTTCAAGCAGAACGTGGACGTGACCGCCGTCTTCGCCGCCGTGTCGGTGGAGGTCAGCAGCGAGGGCAAGGGCCTGTTCAGCGGGCTCCTATATCTTCCACGCAAAAATCAGCGGCAAGTACGCCAGCAGCGATACGATCCGCTGGTACGCCAACGGCGAGGAAGTTAAGGCCGCTGCCGGCCAGACGACCGGCTCCGTCCCGGCATCCTCTGTTGCAAACGGCAGTTATAAGATCCACGCCGTCGTCACCTACAACGACTGCAAGGTGAGCAGCAACACCCCTGACGCTGACCGTCAGCGGCGAGGCCGCCTCCAGCAGTTCGTCCCATTCGAGCGCGTCGAGCAGCTCTTCTTCCGGCTCCTCCAGCTCGTCTTCTTCCGGAGCAAGCTCCGGCAGTACATCCAGCAGCTCCGGCAATTCGGAGGAAAAGCCCGCGTCCTCGTCCAGCTCTTCCCACAGCACCGCCGAAAGCGCTTCCAGCAGCTCGGAGCATTCTTCCAGCCCGGCGTCCAGCGCATCGGAGTCCAAGAGCGAATTCAAGGCCGAGTCGGCCAGTGAATCCAAGAGCGAGGCGAGGAAACCGCTTCTTCCCACAGCGAGTCCAAGGCGGAAAGCGAGAGCAAGGCCGAGAACGACCTGCCCGCTTCGAGCACTGCCGAAAACACGGAAACCGAAGGTTCTGCCAGCCGCTGACCTTTTTGCGCTCCGCTGCATAAGCTGGGCAGAAGGGAGCGTGAGCGGATGTTTTGTGAAGAGATCCGTGTTCCGGGCCTTCCCGGGGAAGAGAACGTGACCGACGGCAGCGTGGACTGGTACGAGATGGACTGGGGAAAATGTGGACAACGGCGTTTTGGAGTCCGAAATGTCGAAGTGCCCGGAAAATCCCTGCTCCGATTCCGATACCTCCCTGCTGTGAGGACAACCGTCCGGAACAAACCGACGATGAAAACGTATGAAGTAGTCGAGGAATAAGGCGAAGCCAGCTCTGCCGGGCGGGGCTGGCTTCTCGCTGTTCCTGAAGCTTTGAAAAAATGGCTCCGGTGAGGGGACAAGGTCCCCTGAAAAACAATCGATAAGAGGGGGAAAAACGATCTATGGCAAAATACTATTGCATCCTGTTCGATGCAGACAATACCCTGCTTGATTTCGACGCCGCGGAGAGCAAGGCGCTGGCGGACACGCTCCGCAATTACGGCATTGAGCCGGACGCCGAAACTGTCCAGACCTACCGCACCATCAACGAAGAACTGTGGCGTCAGCTGGAAAAAGGCCAGCTCCGCCGCGACAAGCTGATGGGGGAGCGCTTCACCCGCTTTTTGAAAGCGGTCGATGCTGCCGGGCAATGGGGCGGAGATGAATAAGTTCTATCTCGACCAGCTCTGCACCCACCCCCGATCTCGCCGCCCCAATGTGCTGGACGTCCTCGGGGAGCTTTCCGAGGTGGCGACGCTGGCCATCGTGACCAATGGCTTTGACCGGGTGCAGTCCCGCCGGGTGGCGGAATCCGGCATGAAGGACTTCATTGAGGAGGTCTTTGTCTCCGAAAAGCTGGACAGTGAAAAGCCGAACCGCAAGATCTTCGATGCGGCCCCACGCGCTCTGGGCGTGGAGAACCGGGCGCACGTCCTGGTGGTGGGCGACAGCCTCACCTCCGACATTCTGGGCGGCGTGAACGCGGGCCTCGACACCTGCTGGTATAACCCGAACCACGCCGAAAATCCGGGCAAGGTCTGCCCGACGTATGAGATCTCGAACCTTGAAGAGCTGTACCCTCTGGTCATGGAGCCGGAGGAACTGGCCAACGTCGGGGTGAAGAACCGCCGCCATCAGCTGTAAGTTCCGGCGCTGTGCGGCAAGGGCAAAAAAAAAGATTGGATGAACAACAATGCTGATACATTTGGAAAAACTGGGCAAGAGCTTTGGTGAAAAGATCGTCCTGCACGACGTCACCGCCAGTGTCGAGCGGGAAGACCGCATCGGCATCGTCGGCCAGAACGGCGCGGGCAAAACGACCCTGCTGAAGATCCTGACCGGCGAATATACAGATTACGAGGGCGAGTTCAGCGTGACCCACGGCGTTGCCACCCTCGGTTATCTGGAACAGAACGCAAAACTCGACCCTACGCTGGATATCTACGGCGAGATGCGCTCCTGCTTTGCGCATGTGCTGGACGCCATGGCGCAGATGCAGATTCTGGAACGCCGGATGGCGGCCTCTCCGGAGGATGCTTCGCTGCTGGAACAGCACGATGCGCTCCAGAACATCATCGACGCAGCCGATGGGTACAATATGGACGTCAACATCAAAAAGGTGCTGTCCGGCATGGGCTTTGCGCAGGACACATGGACCAAGAACATCGCGGTCCTCTCCGGCGGTGAGCTGACCCGGCTGCGGCTGGCAAAGCTGCTGCTCCAAAAGCCGGACGTGCTGATTCTGGACGAGCCCACCAACCACCTCGACTTTGCAACAATGGAATGGCTGGAAAATTACCTCAAAAGGGGTATTCCGGCGCGGTCCTCGTCGTCAGCCATGACCGGTACTTCCTCGATAACGTCTGTACGAAGATTTGGGAGGTCTCGTTCCAGACCATGACGACTTACAAAGGGCAACTTTTCGGCCTATCTGCCCCAGAAGGAAGCGGCCGATGCGCTGCGCCAGAAGCAGCACGACGCCGATGTGGCGCTGGCAGAGAAATTGCAGGATTACGTGGACCGCAACCTTGTGCGCGCTTCCACCACCAAAATGGCCCAGAGCCGCCGCAAACAGCTGGAAAAGCTGGAAATTACCGAAGCGCCCAAAGATGAGACGAATCAGCTCAAGTTCCGCTTCGAATACGACGTGGAGCCGTGGAACGAGCTGGTGCTGATGAAGAATCTGACCATCCGCATCGGGGAGCGCACCCTGCTGGAACCCTTCACCTATACAGTCTGCCGCGGCAGCGGCTGGTCATTGCGGGCCCCAACGGCACCGGTAAATCCACCCTGCTGCAGGTATTGGACGGTAAACGCCGCCCCTCCGGCGGCATGGTGCGCCTGGGCACCGGCGCACGGCCCAGCATCTTCGCCCAGCAGCAGAACCGCATCGGCGCGAGGCCGCGTCATCGACGCCATCTGGAACAAGTATCCCCGCATGACCGAGCTGGAGGTGCGCAGCCATCTGGCGCGGCTGGGCTTCCGGGGCGAAACGGTCTTCACGCCCTGCGAAGCCCTGTCCGGCGGCGAGCTGGCCCGACTGCGCTTTGCAGAGATCGTGTTGGAGCGCCCGAACCTGCTCTTCCTCGACGAGCCTACCAACCACTTGGACATCTACACCCGCGAGAACCTGACCGAGGCGCTGATGGCCTACACCGGCACCCTGCTGATGGTCACCCATGACCGCCACCTGATGAACAGCCTCGGCTGCCCGATCCTCTATTTGGAGAACGGCAAGGCGACGCTCTACCCCAGCTACGACGCTCTGATGGGCCGCAGTGCTCCTGCCGCCGCCCAGACTGAAAAAAAATCATCCGAGCCTGCCAAGGCCGGTTACGGCAAGGAGCAGCGCCGCCGCCGCGCCGCGCTGCGGGCCAAGATCAAAGCCTGTGAGGATGAGATGGAGGCCTGCGGTGCCCGCGAGGTGGAACTGGACAACGAGATAAACTCGCCGGAAGTCTACAACGACCCCCAGCTTTTGCGGGAAAAGAGCGACGAGCTCAGCGATCTGCGCTTCCATCAGGACGAGCTTTTCGCCGCATGGGAAAAAAGGCCATGGAGGAACAGGAGCAGTACGAGCAGGGAGCCGCAGAAGAATAACGACCAAAGGAGCAGCCAACATGCCAAAGAACCGCCGCAACGACTCCAAGACCCACAGCATCGCCCTTTCCGGGCTGCTGTTCGCGCTGGCGATGGCGCTCTCGTTCATCGAGGGCACCCTCGTCATCCCCGGCCTTTGCCGGGCATGAAGCTGGGGCTGGCGAATATTGTGGTGATGTACGCTCTGTTTTTTATGGGGCCGAAACAGGCGCTGGTGCTGGATATCCTCAAGGCGCTCTTCGTTTTTTTGGTGTCCGGCTGGACGGCGGGGTTCCCTCTCTCGCTGTGCGGCGGTCTGCTCTCGCTTTTGGTGATGTGGCTGCTGTATTATCATTTCCCGGTGCGGCCCACCTGGTTCATCCTTTCGGTTTGCGGTGCACTGGCCCACAACATCGGTCAGCTTCTGGGAGCCAGCGTGATCCTTTCCACCGCCGTCTCCCTTTACTACGCGCCGGTCATGCTGGTGCTGGGGCTTGCGATGGGCGCACTGACGTCCATTACCCTCCGCGCCATCCTGCCCGCACTGGGTCGTCTCGAAAATACAACACCCACGAACATCGTGGAGAATAAGAGGTTTTGCATATGTCTGAAAAAAAAGTTACGGTCCGGGTGGAGCGGAACATTCTCCATCTGCCCGCCATTGCCCTGCGGGGCTTGTGGTTTTCCCCAACAACCTGCTTCACTTTGAAGTGGGCCGTGAAAAAAGAGCATTGCCGCGGTGGAGTGGGCGGTCAGCAATCATTCCAACGTCTTCCTCATTGCCCAGAAGGACATGAAGGCCGACGACCCTTTCGCCGCCGACGGCCTGTATCATTACGGTGTCGTAGCCGAGATCAAGCAGGTCATGCGGGTGTCGGATGACCTCGTCCGCATCCTTGTGGAGGGCAAATACCGTGCCAAGCTCACCCAGATCGACACCGACGGCAGCTTCCTGCTGGCCTCGGTGCGCCCCACGCCGGTGCGCCCCGTGAAGCCCGAAGAAGAGGCCGAGGCGGATGCGCTGCTCCGCAACGTGAAAAAGAGCTTCGACGAGCTGCTCAACCTGAACCCCCGCATCGGCAAGGATGTGGTGTTCGCGGTCAATTCCAACAACGACCCCGCCTTCCTCTGCGAGTACATCCCGGCAAACCTTCTGTTCCGCTTTGAGGACAAACAAGCCGTGCTGGAAGAGGGGACTCTGATCGGCCGTCTGCGCCTTCTGGTGGAGCGGATGCACCGGGAGCGCCGGATGCTGGAGATCGACAAGGAAATCGCCCAGAAGGTCGATGAAGCCATGGACAAAAACCAGCAGCGCGACTACTACCTGCACGAACAGATGCACATGATCAGCGAGGAGCTGGGCGAGGATGACGACACCACCGCCGAGGCCGAGGAGTACCGCCGGAAGATCACGGCCCTCCATCTGGACGAGGACCGGGAAAAGAAGCTTCTCAAAGAGGTGGACCGCCTCTCCAAGATGCAGAGCAGCAATCAGGAAGGCACGGTCATCCGCACCTATCTGGACACCTGCCTCGACCTGCCCTGGAACACCTTCACCGAGGACGATCTGGACATCGCCAAGGCCCAGCGCGTGCTGGACCGGGACCATTACGGCCTGAAGAAGGTGAAGGAACGCATCCTTGAGATTCTGGCCGTCCGGAAACTTGCCCCGGACGTCAAGGGCCAGATCATCTGCCTCGTCGGCCCCTCCGGGCGTGGGCAAGACCAGTATTGCACGCTCCATCGCCGAAAGTCTGGGCCGCAAGTATGTGCGCATCAGCCTTGGCGGCGTGCGGGACGAAGCTGAGATCCGGGGCCACCGCCGCACCTACATCGGCGCAATGCCCGGCAAGATCATCAGCGCCATGATCACCGCCAAGAGCTCGAACCCTCTGATGCTGCTGGACGAGATCGACAAGCTGGCGGGCGATTTCCGGGGCGACCCGGCCGCCGCCCTGCTGGAAGCGCTGGACCCGGAGCAGAACGCTGCCTTCAACGACCACTTCCTGGACATCCCGTTCGACCTGAGCCATGTGCTCTTCATCACCACGGCCAACGACCTCGGCGCCATCCCCGGCCCGCTGCGGGACCGCATGGACGTCATCGAGCTGCCCAGCTACACCCGGGTGGAAAAATACAACATCGCCCGCAAGCATCTGGTGCCCAAGCAGCTCAAGGCATGCGGCCTGAGCGGCAAGGTCACCTTTTCCCAGAGTGCGCTGTACGGCATCATCGACGGCTATGTGCGCGAAGCCGGCGTCCGCAACTTGGAGCGTACCATCACCAGCGTGCTGCGCAAGTGTGCCCGGAAAATTGCTTCCGGCGAGGCGGAGAATGTCTCCGTCACCGGCACCAGCCTCGAAAAGCTGCTGGGACCCCGGATGGTCAAGCCCGAGTTCCTCAACCGCACCAACGCGGTGGGCATCGCCAACGGTCTGGCCTGGACCAGCATCGGCGGCGAGACCCTGCCCATCGAGGTGCAGGTCATGGACAACGGCAGCGGCAAGATCACCGTCACCGGTTCGCTGGGCGACGTGATGAAGGAGAGCGCTCAGCTGGCCGTCACCTATGTCCGCGTCCATGCGGATGAATACGGCATCGACCCGGAGCGCCTGAAAAAGTGCGACCTGCACATCCACGCCCCGGAGGGCGCAGTGCCCAAGGACGGCCCTTCTGCCGGTGTCACCCTGACCACGGCGCTGGTGTCCTGCCTGTCCGGCATCCCGGTGCGCGGTGATGTGGCCATGACCGGCGAGATCACCCTGCACGGCAATGTGCTGCCCATCGGCGGCCTGCGGGAAAAGAGCATGGCTGCTTACCGTGAGGGGATGAAGACCGTCCTCATCCCGAAGGACAACGTCTCCGACCTGTACGAGGTGGACGACGAGGTCAAGAAGAACATCGCCTTCCTGCCCATGCAGAACCTGTCGCAGGTGCTGAACGCGGCCCTGCTCAAACCCAAAACCGTTTCCGCCCGCCATTCGCACCCCAGCAAAAGGCAAAAAAGCCTGTGGACGCAGCTTCCCAGCCGAAGCCCGCAGAGCAGCCCAAGCCCGGTGCGGTCTGCTGACAAAGGAGCAACACGATGAACTATAACAAAGCGGACTTTATCGCCAGTTACGGCATTTCCAGCCAGCTGCCCGAAAGTGACCGCCCGGAACTGAGCTTTTTCGGGCCGGTCCAACGTGGGCAAGTCCAGCCTGATCAACAAACTGTGCAGCCGCAAAAATCTGGCCCGCGTCTCCAGCACGCCGGGCAAAACGGCCACCATCAACTTTTATTCGGTGGATGACTGCTATTTTGTGGACCACCTGCCCGGCTACGGCTATGCCAAGGTGAGCAACGCCGACCGTGAGCGCTGGGACGACCTCATCAACAGCTACTTCGAGGCTCAGCGCCACCACACCCTGCTGGTCCAGCTCATCGACTGCCGTCACGCCCCCAGCGCCGACGACATCCAGATGCTGCAGTATCTCCACTACCACAACATTCCCTTCGTCGTGGCCCTGACCAAGGCCGACAAGCTCAAGAAGAGCCAGCTGGCCCAGACGCAGGAAGACTTTGAAACGATCTGTCTGCCCTACGGCTGCCGGAAGGTCGTGCTGACCAGCGGCGAAAACGGCTACGGCATTCCGGAGCTGCAGGCTGTGTTGAACGAAGCGGTGGCCGAAGAAGATGCGGAGTAACAGCGATGGCTTACAACGAATTTGCCTATTTTTTACGATGAGTTCAATGGGGAAGCCGATTACGACGCCCTGTACGAACACATCCAGAAGGAACTGGCCGCCCACGGCATCGCGGACGGCATCGTTGGCCGACCTTGGCTGCGGCACGGGGAACTGACCCTGATGCTGACCCAAGCGGGCTACGATATGATCGGCATCGACCAATCCGAGGAGATGCTCTGCGTCGTTCGGGATAAGTCCGAACAACTGGGCCTTTCGGGCAAGCTCCTGCTCTTGCAGCAGGACCTGCTCAAGCTCGACCTCTACGGCACCATCCGGGGTGCGGTGTCCACTTTTTGACACGTTCAACCACATCCCGGACCTCGATACCGCCGTTGCGAATGCGGGCTTTTTCATGGAAGCGGGCGGCGTCTTCCTCTTTGATATGAACACCCCCTACAAGCACCAGAATGTGCTGGGAGAGAACGAGTTCACTTTTGAGGAAGAGGATGCTTCCTGCGTCTGGCGCAACCACTACGATGCGGAAAACCGCCGGGTGGAGATCACCGTGGACATCGACTACCGGGAGACCGGCGAGCATTTCCACGAACAGTTCTACGAGTACACCTACGACCTTGAGACCATCCATCGCGCGCGGCGCTGGAGCAGCACGGCTTTGTGCTGGAAAGCGTCTGCGACGGCGAGACGTTCGGCCCTCTGACCGACGAGAGCGAGCGTTATTTCTTCTGTGCGGTCAAGCAGTATACCCAATTGGAGGAACAATAATATGTCGAATCTGATCCGCGGCCTGTCGGAGAACGGCGGCGTCGTGTTCTGCGGCGTGAACTCCACCGAGATCGTCCGCAAAGCCGAACAGCTCCATAAGACCAGCGCCACTTGCAGCGCGGCCCTTGGCCGTCTGCTGACGGGTGCCGCCATGATGGGCTCTATGCCCAAGGATGACCGCGATACCGTCACCCTGCGCGTCTCCGGCAACGGCCCGGCGGGTGTGCTGATCGCGTGCACCGACGGCACCGGCAACGTGAAGGGCTGCATCGACAACCCGCTGGTGGAGCTTCCGCTCAAGGAAAACGGCCACTTGGACGTGGGCGGGGCTGTCGGCAGGGACGGTGTTATGACCGTCATCCGCGCGATAACCGGCTGCAGAAGGAGCCCACCGTCGGGCAGGTGCCGCTGGTCTCCGGCGAGATCGCGGAGGACCTGACCCGCTACTACGCCTACAGCGAGCAGATCCCCACGGTCTGCGCTCTGGGCGTGCTGGTGGATACCGATCTGACCATTGCCTGTGCGGGCGGCTACCTCATCCAGCTCCTGCCCGGTGCGACCGATGCTGAGATCACGCAGCTGGAACAGAACATTGCCGCCATGCCCTCCGTCACCGAGCTGCTCCGCGCGGGCAAGACGCCGGAGGATATGATGGAACTGACGCTCAAGGGCTTCAACCCCAATGTCCTCGACGAGCGAGAGGTGGCCTACCGATGCGATTGCAGCCACGAGCGCACCGAAGAGATGCTGCTCAGCCTCGGCAAAAAGGAGCTGGAAAAGCTCCGCGACGAAGACCCCCACTGCGAGGTCGTCTGCCACTTCTGCCACGCCAAGTATCAGTTTGATCTGAACAAGCTGGTCAAAAAAGGCGGTGGACAAGCAGAGCGCCCCGGCAGAAGAAACGGAATAATTGACGTTCCAAAGGCGGCAGAGAGTTTCTCGCTCTCTGCCGCCTTTTAGTCTGCGCAGATATCGGCAATAATCGTATAAACGACCCGGTAACGCAGGGGTATCGTTTTCGGTGGAGATATCTTCTTTCTGGGCCACAAATTCCGCCTCCGGGGCAGCGGCGAAAAGCGCTTGCAGGCTGTGGAGCTTTGCCAAGGCCAGCGCCTGTTCTTCGGTGTAGGAAATTTCCTGCTCGGTCTGCTCGTAATAAGTGGTTTCTGCGATGGAAAAGGGAAGGCACAGCCCCAGCCACTCCGGCTGTACGGTGCGGGAAATGGCCAGCGCCGTTTCTTCTGAAAAATTGCTTCCAGACCGGCAGGGGAAAGTTCCATCCATTGAACGAAACGACACGGCGGCTGAATTGCTGCCCGGTCAGACGCTTTGTGGAAACGATCAGCGGCTCTGTCTGCACGTGCTCCCCCAATCGAATCGGGCGAAGACGGCCCCGGCGGCGGGTTCGAAGATGGGGGTGCCGTCCCGCTCTGTGCGGGCTGTGCCGATGAGGGGCTGCCCGGCCTCCACGGCCTGTCCGGGGGTGACCAGCATCGTGCCGCCGGTGAGATTGGTGCGGACCACGGTTCCGGCGGTTTTTGGCCAATACGCCGTCCAGCTTTCCGGCGGCGATGTCCGGCACCGGCTTTGCGGCGGCTGCTTCCACCACGAGCCGTCCGTCCTGAAAATTCAGGCTCGCCCACGAAAACTCTCCGCTCTGCAAAAGGGCGTATTCCCCGGCGGTCAGCTTTTCCTGCGTGATGAAGCTGCCGGGGACAATCGAGCACGCTTCCCGCAAGATCTGCTTGGCCCGTGCTTGCTGCCCGGCGGAAAGGCTGCTGGGATCCACGGCCCAGACAAAATTCTGCGACCACAGCAGCAGGGGGAACGAAGAGCAGCAGTCCCGCCCAGAGCCCCGCCGCCGGAGAAAGGGCCGGAGGAAAAAGTAAAGGCCGGTGCGCTGAGCGATGTGCAGCCGCACCGCCGCTTCCGGGCCAGCGCTGCGAGCTTTCGGTAGCGCCACGCCGCACACCGGGCCGCAAAGCCGCCGGGCTGCGGCGTGACCTCGGAGAGGTGAAGGCCCGTCCGTGCCGCTTCGGAGAGGAGCCCCTCCCCATTCCCGTTTCGCGCGGAAAACCTTACCCCAGCCCAGAGCAACTGCAATTCCATCCGTTCCGCCTCCTAGCTGCTGGAAAATTCGGTGCGCAGAAAGATGCCCCGCAGGGTGATGCGGTGGGCGGCCAGCGTTTCGATCCGCATCCCATCGCCGTAAACGGTGAACCGCCCGCGCCGGAATTCGAGGCAGAGCTTTTCTTCATCGTAGAGGAGAATGCGCTGAAACTGTTCGATCTCCATCCGGTCGCCGCTGCGGTAGACGGAGGGCTGGCCGTAAAAGCCTCGCACAGGCTGGCGGAACATCCGCTTTGAAACCACTCCCGCAGGGAAAGACGTCCGGTCCGCTGCTGTTTCACGCCCGCTCCCTCCCCCTACTTGCTGTGCAAAGCTCCGCCCATTGTTCCATATATATGGAAGCGGAGGGGTTTTGTATGTATCAAATCGGATTCTTTCTTCTGGCGGTGCTGGCCGGAGTGCTGCCGTTTGCGGCTCCGGGACCCTGCACACAGGCCCTGCGGGAGGGGTTGGTGCTCTGCGGCGGGCCGCTGCTGCTGTCCCTGTTTCCGTTCTTGGTGGTGTCGTCGCTGCTGGTGCAGTGCCCGGCCAGCGACCTGCTGGCTGTCCCATTCCGTCCGCTGGCACGGGGAATCGGGGTGCACAGCCCCTGCGCCGCGCGGGTGCTGATGATCGGCTTCTTCGGGGGCTTTGCTCCGGCAGCCAATGCGGCGGCTCAGGCCGTGCGGACCGGGCAGCTCACCGGGCAGGAAGCGGACGCCCTGCTGCCCGCGTGTGTCTGCTCCGGGGCCGTCC
>VOFJ01000383.1_pt1 | contig 30000 bp, 43 predicted proteins | sample 5384081 | NCBI WGS metagenome assembly VOFJ01 (sample SAMN12384729, study PRJNA508395) | human gut metagenome | isolation source: healthy gut I | host: Homo sapiens | reverse complement strand
CGTTTTTGGGAGCCGTCCAATTGCTGATTTATGCCGGCGGCATCACGGTACTTTATGTTTTCAGTATTCTGCTGACCTCCTCACAAGGAGACAAGTCCGAACGGCTGAAAAACGGTAAAATGGTGGCAGGAGTTGTTTCCACCCTTGCCGGGCTGGGCATCTGCCTGTTTGTTATGTTGAAAAACGAGTTTCTCCCCTCCCACTTCACTCCCGGCGAACTGCATGTGCAGACCATCGGCCACACCCTGATGGGAATGGGAAAAATATCAATATGTACTGCCTTTCGAAGTCATCAGCATATTGTTGCTGGCTTGTATTGTGGGAGGTATAATGATTGCACGTAAAAAGATAAGTCTGATTATGGTACACATGGAATATTACCTGGTGGTTTCCACCTTTATGATGTTTGCAGGCATCTATGGCTTCTTTACCCGCCGCAACCTGCTCGCCATGCTGATTAGTGTGGAACTGATTTTGAACTCCGTCGATATCAACTTCGCCGTGTTCAACCGCTACCTCTTCCCCAACGAACTGGAAGGAGTGTTCTTCGCCCTGTTCGCCATCGGAGTGAGTGCTGCGGAAACAGCGGTAGCTATTGCCATTATCATCAATATCTATCGTAACATCCGAAACATACAAGTGAAGAACTTAAACGAAATGAAAAATTGATTATGGAATATACTATTCTAATCCTCATCCTTCCTTTCCTCAGTTTTCTGATACTGGGACTGGCAGGTATGCGCATGAAGAACAGCGTGGCAGGTGCCATCGGCACAGCTTCACTGACAGGAGTGGCATTGCTTTCCTACCTCACCGCCTTTCACTATTTCACAGGCGGCCGTACGGCAGCAGGCACCTTCCCCACCCTCATGCCCTACAACTTTGAATGGTTGCCGTTCACAGCCGACCTTCATATCAATATGGGCATTTTGCTCGATCCTATTTCCATCATGATGCTGGTTGTGATTTCTACCGTGTCACTGATGGTACACATCTACTCCTTCGGCTATATGAAAGGTGAAAAAAGGCTTCCAGCGCTATTATGCTTTTCTGAGTCTTTTCACCATGTCAATGCTGGGCCTGGTAGTAGCAACCAATATTTTCCAAATGTACGTCTTTTGGGAATTGGTGGGCGTCAGCTCTTACCTGCTCATCGGTTTCTATTATACCAAGAAAGAAGCCATCGCAGCCAGCAAAAAAGCATTTATCGTCACCCGTTTTGCCGACCTCGGTTTTCTGATTGGTATCCTCATCTACGGCTACTACGCAGAAACATTCTCTTTCACTCCTGCCGCAAGCGCTCTGGTTGCAGCAGGAACAATGATTCCACTGGCATTGGGGCTGATGTTTGTCGGCGGAGCCGGAAAAAGCGCCATGTTCCCATTACACATCTGGCTGCCCGATGCCATGGAAGGTCCTACGCCGGTCAGTGCACTGATTCATGCCGCCACGATGGTGGTTGCTGGTGTCTATCTGGTGGCACGCATGTTCCCGTTGTTCATCGGTTACGCTCCCGAAGTACTCCACTGGACAGCCTACATCGGTGCTTTCACAGCATTCTATGCTGCCAGTGTAGCCTGTGTGCAAAGCGATATCAAACGTGTACTTGCTTTCTCCACCATTTCACAGATAGGCTTTATGATTGTTGCCTTGGGCGTTTGCACCTCAATAAATCCCCACGAAGGAGGATTGGGCTACATGGCCTCCATGTTCCATCTGTTCACTCACGCCATGTTCAAGGCATTACTCTTCTTGGGGGCAGGATGCATCATTCATGCCGTACACAGCAATGAAATGAGCGCGATGGGCGGGTTGCGCAAATACATGCCTGTCACCCACATCACATTTCTGATAGCCTGCCTTGCCATTTCGGGCATTTGGCCTTTCTCGGGATTCTTCTCCAAAGACGAAATCCTGACCGCCTGCTTCCGGTTCAGCCCGGTCATGGGCTGGATAATGACAGGTATAGCTGCGATGACCGCATTCTATATGTTCCGTCTGTATTATGGCATTTTCTGGGGCACGGAAAACAAAACCCTCCACGCTGCACATACTCCGCATGAAGCACCGCTTACCATGACTTTCCGTTACTGTTTTTGGCAGCCGTGACCTGTGTGGCGGGATTCATCCCGTTCGGTAATTTAATCAGCAGCAACGGAGAGGCTTATACCATCCACCTGGATATGCAGGTAGCCACAACAAGTATCATTATTGCACTGTTGTCCATCGGTCTTGCCACATGGATGTATGCAGGTCCCAAACAGCCTGTCGCCGACAAGCTGGCACACACCTTCAGCCGTTTGCACACAGCTGCCTATCACCGCTTCTACATGGACGAAGTCTGGATGTTCTTCACCAAAAAGATTATATTCCGGTGTATCAGTACTCCGATAGCATGGTGGGACCGTCACGTCATCGACCAGTTCTTCAACTTCACCGCCTGGAGCACCCACGCCACAGCCGATGAGATACGTGATATGCAAAGCGGAAATGTACAGCAATACAGTATTTGGTTCCTCGCAGGAGCCTTGATACTGACGCTGATACTATTAGTTTAACCAGCCAAACGAATAATTAAGTATACAAAAATATGAACATACTAAGTTTTTTCATCATAGTTCCTTTATTGATGCTCGCGGGGCTTTCGGCTTCGCGCAGCGTCAATCAAGTACGGCGTGATGGTTACCGGAGCTTCCCTGCTGCTGGCACTGTCTGTCTACCTCACCATTGATTATATAGGACTCCGCCAAGCCGGTGCCATGGAAGAAATGCTGTTTACCGACAGTATATCCTGGTATGCCCCCTCCCATATATGTTACTCCATCGGAGTGGACGGTATATCCGTAGCCATGTTACTACTGAGCGCTATCATTGTCTTCACCGGAACATTTGCATCATGGAAACTTACAACCCCTGACCAAAGAGTATTTCCTATGGTTCACACACTCTGAGTTTGGGAGTGTTCGGATTCTTTATCTCGACAGACCTGTTCACCATGTTTATGTTTTTTATGAAGTAGCCTTATCCCAATGTATCTGCTCATCGGTGTATGGGGAAGCGGACGTAAAAATATATGCCGCCATGAAACTTACCCTGATGTTGATGGGTGGTTCTGCTTTCTACTGATCGGAATTCTCGGTATTTTTTATGGTGCAGGAGGCGAGACAATGAATCTTGCTCGAGATAGCCAAACTTCATATTCCCTCGATGAAATGCAACGCATCTTCTTCCCGCTTATTTTCTTGGGGTTCGGAGTGCTGGGCGCACTGTTCCCTTTCCATACATGGAGTCCCGATGGTCATGCTTCTGCACCGACTGCTGTTTCTATGCTTCACGCTGGATGTATTGATGAAACTAGGAGGCTTACGGATGTTTCCGTGTTGCCATGTATCTGATGCCCGAAGGTGCAGCCATGTGGGGAGATGTATTCCTGATATTGACCACTATTTCTGTAGTTTACGGTGCATTCAGTGCTGTGGTACAAACCGACTTAAAAATATATCAATGCCTATTCATCCGTATCCCATTGCGGATTGGTGCTCTTTGCCCTTCTGATGATGACACGCACCAGTTGTACGGGTGCTATTCTCCAAATGTTGAGTCACGGATCTGATGACCGCTTTGTTCTTCGCCCTTATTGGTATGATATACGGACCCATACCCACACCCGTGATGTCCGCCTAATGGGAGGTTTGATGAAAATTATGCCTTTTCTGGCTGTAGGTTATGTTATTGCCGGTCTTGCCAACTTGGGACTTCCGGGACTAAGTGGTTTTGTTGCTGAAATGACGGTCTTTGTAGGTTCTTTCCAAAATGATGATACATTCCATCGCGTATGTACCCTAGTGGCAACAACAAGTATCGTCATTACCGCGGTCTATATCCTGCGTGTAGTAGGTAAAATTCTTTATGGCAAAGTTTTTGAATCCCGAACATCTGAAACTCACAGACGCAACCTGGGATGAACAGTAGCCGTTATCTGCCTCATCGCCTGTGTAGCAGGTTTAGGAATGGCTCCATTCTGGATAAGCGATCTGATCAGTAACAGTGTAGAACCAATCATAAGTCAATTATTAAATTAAAATTTGAAATTAAAAAATTAAAAAAATAGCAATGATGGACATAACTGCAATACTCCATATGCATGCCGAACTTGAGTCTGACAGCCGTTTTATTCTGATGTTTCTGTTAGATTTATTTTTTACCGGCTCCACAACGTCTCACTGGTTACGCTATGGCATGTATCCTGCTGACCATTCAACTCTTAGCAAACCTATATGGCCGGAAGAGGTGACTTTATTCGGCGGCATGTATCATTCAACCCCTATGGCGTCTGTTCTGACCATAGGTACCATACTGGTGTTTTTCTGCAAGCAGACCCTTGGCTAAAACGTGAAGACACCCGTCATAAACAAGGCGATTCTACGCATCCCTTACCCTCAGTACGCTTGCTGGGTATGTATTTCATGGTAAATTTTTTGCAGGGCACTTCCTGTTATTCTTCCTTGGAATTGGCAACCATTCCTATGGCTTGCCTCGTAGCTTTCGATAAATATAAAGGACATAGTGCCGAAGCCGGAGCCAAATTCATTCTTTCAGCTTTATTCTCCAGCGGTATTTTCCTCTATAATTTCTATGATTTATGGGACAACAGGTACTTTATATTTTTTGAAGATATCCCTGCCGAACTGACAGGAACTCCATTACAAGTTCTTGCACTAGTATTCTTCTTCTCCGGACTAGCCTTTAAATTAAGCTTGGTACCTTTTCATCTGTGGACGGCAGATACGTATCAAGGTGCACCGACTACAGTAGCGCCTACCTATCCGTTATTTCAAAAGGCGCAGCTGCTTTTGCTTTAATGATTATTTTAATGAAAGTATTTGGATAAATGACTGAACAATGGGTGAAATACTATGTATTATCATTGGTAGCCACCATCACTATAGCCAATCTGTTCGCCATCCGCCAAAACAACCTGAAACGCTTTATGGCCTTCAGCAGTATTTCACAAACCGGCTACATAATGTTGGCTGTACTGGCTGGAACTCCGCAGGGCATGGCATCCCTAGTATATTATATAGTAGTATACATTGCCGCCAATCTCGCCGTATTCGGTGTCATCAATACCATTGAGCAACATACCCACGGTAAAATAGAGCGCGAAGATTATAACGGACTTTATAAGACCAACCCCAAACTAACTATGGTCATGACACTTGCTCTTTTCTCATTGGCAGGTATCCCGCCATTTGCCGGATTCTTCAGTAAGTTCTTTGTATTCATGGCAGCATTCCATAGCGGATATTATCTTATTGTATTTATCGCATTGGTCAATACAATCATTTCATTGTATTATTATTATTGATTGTAAAAGCCATGTTCATCACACCTAATGAAGACCCTATCGGCAATTTTTCGTACAGCAACTCCGATGCGCATCAGTCTGTTGGTATGTGTAGCCGGCATATTCGTTTTTAGGAATTATAAGTGGGGTATATCAACTATTAAGTGATACAGCAATACTATAAAAAGTTCAGTTACAAAAAAGAAGAATAATAACTGAAATGATTATTGTATTTCTATGATCAAATATTCTTTTTTACTTTGGAAGCAGAATCAATCTGTTTTCAAAGTAAAAAGAATACCTTAAAGTTTCTCTTCAACAAATTTATCATTATCTTCGTAGCAAATTATAAAAAAAATAAGTACTATGAAGAAAGTCCTCTATATTACAATACTAGCTTGCTCTACTTTATGGGGATCTTGCACAGAGAAAAATAAACAATCCGTCAGAACAGATTCCTTTATAGAAAAGAAATGTAGCATTTGCACGTGCACAAATCGGGAATGAAATACGAATCATAGAAAAATCAGAAAAATTTATAAACCCCGTGACACTGAAAAACTGACAGTACCATTTATTATTGTGACTACGCCGACTGGCGAAGTGGTTTTTTCCCTGGGTCAGTGTGGTATCTATATGAACTGAGTGGCGACACTACTCTCTTATCATTAGCTGATAAATACACTTCGGCCATAGAAGAAGCCAAAAAACTGACTTGGCACCATGATGTAGGTTTCATGATAAATTGGGTAGTTTCGGCAATGGATGGCGAACAACTAAATTACCCAGATACAAAGAAGTCATGATAGAAGCTGCACGTTCATTAGCTACTCGTTTCCGTGAAAAACCGGGAATTATCCAATCATGGGATGTGACCCGCGGCTGGCAATCGGAACGCGGTTGGGAATGTCCGGTCATAATAGATAATATGATGAATTTAGAGTTACTATTTGAAGCAACTAAATTATCTGGTGATTCCACCTTTTATCATATAGCAGTGAACCATGCAGACCGCACTTTGAAAGAGCATTTCCGTACAAACGGAAGTTGTTATCATGTAATAGATTATAGTTTGGCAGACGGCATGGTACGGCATAGACAAACAGCCCAAGGATATGCAGACGAATCGACTTGGAGTCGTGGACAAGCATGGGCGATTTATGGTTACACTGTGTGTTACCGGGAAACTCATGATAAAAAAGTATCTGAATCAGGCATTGAAGACTTTCCAATTTATGAAAACACATCCCCGGCTTCCCAAAGACTTGATTCCTTATTGGGATATGGATGCTCCCAATATTCCCAATGAACCACGAGACGCTTCAAGTGCTTCTTGTATAGCTTCTGCACTTTATGAAATTAGTACAATGGATGTGCCTGATGCAAACAGTTATAAGAACTATGCAGACAGTATTATGGCCTCTCTAGCCTCACCAAACTATCTGGCATCTCTTGGAAAAAAAATGGTAACTTTTTATTAATGCATTCAGTGGGCAGTATTCCTCATGGCACAGAAATAGATGTACCTTTAAATTATGCAGACTATTATTTTCTGGAAGCATTGAAACGAAAGCGTGACATTGAAGAAGGCACACACTAAGTTATACAGACAAACACAGAAATATTTCCTCCCGTTCTTCGGGAGGAATGCCACAGCCGGTATCGGTTACTTCAATTCGTAACTTACTTTGTGCCTTATCCAACTTTATTTTTAAGAGTTACAGATCCAGAATCTGTAAATTTATTAGTATTATCAAACAGGCTCTCTATCACTAGCGACAAATGCAATTCATTGGTGGAGATAAACATTTCCCTTTTGGTAATTTCACCAATACAAGTACCATAAAAAGTCCACTACTAAAAAACTCCTGTTCTTAGTTTCCAAACGGTAATTTTCATAGTTCAATTGATCTACTCCATACTTTACAGGTAGTTCACTAAATTATTTTTTCAGACTAGAAGAATTAATGGAATCCCTGCGCTTGTATATCTTATAATATTCAGAAGACTATCTTTGGTAGTAAAATACTACCTCCTATCACGACAAGAATTCCCCAACAGATATCAATATATACAAGTGATGTATTTCATAATATCAGATTATTAAGGTACGAATATACAAATAATATAAAAAAATGTAGCAGCAGTTATTCCTCTATTATTAGAATTTACACAATAATGGGCAATTAATCCACTTATTTTTTCTAATTATATGCTTTTAATATTGCATCGTAGATATTTTTTGGTAACTATGAAATTATTAATTATTAAACATCAAAGATATGGTAAAAAAAGTTAGTTAGTGTACTTTTGTATATGTGCATATTTTGGACTTTGCTCATGCACAAATACCACAAGAGATTTGGAAAGAAAGTGAGCAAATAGAAAAACAAATCAAAAGACTTCTTTTCCCCCTCGTGTGTACAACATTAAAGATTTCGGTGCCAAAGAAGGAAATAATGGTGAAATATTCTGCCATGAAGCAATCAATCTAGCTATCCTCACATGCAGCCAGACAGGTGGAGGAACTGTATTAGTTCCACCCGGAGAATTTCTAAAGGTCTATCACACTGAAAAGTAATGTAAATCTGCATTTGGAAGAAGGTGCCTATCTAAAATTTTCTTCAGAGAAATATCTATATACTCAACCGTACTCACTCGCTGGGAAGGAGTAGACTGTTACAATTTGCATCCATTAATTTATGCTTATGGTGAAAGCAACATAGGCATTACCGGTAAAGGTATTATAGACGGACAGGCCAGTAATGATAACTGGTGGGTATGTGTGGTGCTCCACACTATGGCTGGAAGGAAGGGATGACAGCTCAAAAAAAATGGCGGCAGAGACAAATTACTGATGTACGCCGAAACATTTGCCCCGATAGATAAACGCCAAATGACTTTTTTGAAGACGGTTTACGTCCCCAACTTATCAATCTATATCGTTGCAACACTATTTTAATAGAAAATGTAACATTGAAAAATTCTCCGTTTTGGGTTATCCATCCTTTATTTTGTGAAAGTCTGACAGTGCGTGGGGTTAAAGTTTCCAGTCACGGTCCCAATAGCGATGGCTGCGATCCGGAATCAAGTAAGAACGTATTAATTGAAAACTGTATATTCGATACTGGAGACGACTGCATTGCCATTAAAAGCGGACGGAATGCCGACGGACGGAAATGGAATGTACCAAGTGAAAATATCATTGTACGCAATTGCGAAATGAAAGACGGACACGGTGGTGTAGTTGTAGGCAGTGAGATTTCGGGAGGATATAAGAACCTGTTTGTTGAAAACTGCAAAATGGACAGTCCGAACCTAGAACGTGTCATCCGCATCAAAACCAACAACTGCCGTGGTGGTGTCATTGAGAATATTTATGTGCGTAATGTAGAAGTAGGTGAATGTCGCGAAGCCGTTTTGAAAATCAACCTGCAATATGAAAACCGTGAAAAAATGTGACAGAAATTTCCCACCTGTAGTACGCCATATATATCTGGATAATGTTACTAGTGAAAAAAGTAAGTACGGAGTCTTAATTACCGGATATGACGACCGTGTCAATATTGAAGACATCCATGTAACAAACAGCCGTTTCAATAATGTAGAGAAAAAAGGGAATTTAATTACCGGAGCTAAAGATGTAGTACTGAATGAAGTATATATCAATGGAAATAAGGTAAGAAAATAAGATAAAAAATCTTTGGTATAATGAGATGCCATCATACCAAAGATTATATCCTCTTTTGAGAACCTATTCCAAACACTCATCAAGTTCACCTATCAACTCTTCTTTATCAAGATGCCGCCCGATAAAAACTATTTTCTGCATACGGTCTCCATATTTATCATCCCAATCCCGCAACAAGCCGGGCTCCTGACGCATTACCTCCATCAGTTCTTCTTCAGGTGCCGTAGCATACCATAAACCAGCTTCCTTCAACTTTTTCTGCACACCGGCCTGTTCAAAAAGAAAAGACATATCACGATTATTGCTGAAATAACAGACTCCTTTTGCTCGAATAATATTACGACTCCACTGGGTGGATACAAAACGATCAAATTTATGGATATCAAAAGCCGAACGACGATAATACACAAAAGTACTGATGCCATATTCATCCACTTCACTACCTTCATGATGATGATGGTGTGCATGCTCCTCATCGTGATGATGATGCTCATGCTCCTCCGCTTCTTTTTTCTGCTCTTCCGTAAGGGCACTCTCTATTCCACGTATCCAACCGGCAGAAGTGGCAGTACGTTCAAAGTCAAATGCTTCAGTATAGATTATCTTATCCAAATCTGCATCAGCATAATCACATTCTATTATTTCAGCTGCAGGTTGCAATGTACGGATAATCTGTTTGATACGTTCCAATTCGTCACGTTTCACTTCCGAGGCCTTATTCAACAATACAACATTACAAAATTCAATCTGTTGGATAATCAAATTTTCAATATCCTCTTCGTCAATACCTTTACGGGTCAAATCGTTGCCACAAGAAAACTCACTTTGCAGACGTAAGGCATCTACCACAGTCACAATACAATCCAAACGACATCCCCCGTACGTATTCCCCATACTTGAAATAGAACAAATAGTCTGTGCGATAGGAGCTGGTTCACAAACCCCACTTGCCTCAATCACAATGTAATCAAAACGCTCCTGCTTCATAATATCATCTATCTGCTCCACCAAATCCATCTTCAAAGTACAACAGATACAACCGTTCTGAAGTGCTACCAAGCTTTCGTCTTTCTTTTCCTACAATCCCCCCCTTCTGTATGAGGTCGGCATCAATATTCACCTCACCGATATCATTGACAATAACCGCAAACTTAATACCACGTTTATTAGAAAGAATATGGTTCACTAATGTCGTTTTTCCACTGCCTAGATAACCGGTCAAAAAGCAGTATAGGAATTTCTTTTTTACTCTCATATAAAATTCAATATTACTTTCACAAAGGTATAGAATGATTAATTTCCAAACAATAGAAAACATCTTTTTTTATACCTTATAAACAAAAAAGACTCTTTACATACCCCCAGTTAGAATCCATTAAAACTCAATTCGCAGTGCAACATTTTTCAAAAAAAATGCTTTAAATATTCCAAGAGTATAACTATATTTCGCAAAACAAAATTTATAATAACAATGAGAAACAAATTAGCACAAAAAATCAAATTAGGCGCAGCCTTGTTATTGATGGCGGGAACTTCAGCCTTCGCACAAACCTCCAATCAAATTTATACACCTACTCCTGAAAATATAAAAAGCACGGCAGGAATTTCAAGATAATAAATTCGGTATATTCCTTCATTGGGGCATTTACAGTATGACCGCCCAAGGAGAATGGTATATGAACACTCACAACATCAACCGTAATGAATACGCCAAACTGGCATCCGGATTCTATCCTTCGCGCTTCGATGCTGCCGAATGGGTTTCCGCCATCAAAACCTCCGGAGCCAAATATATCTGTATTACCAGTAGACACCATGACAGTTTCTCAATGTTTGATACAAAAGAATCCGATTTTAATATCGTAGATGCCACCCCTTTCAAACGAGACATACTAAAAGAACTGGCAGAAGAATGTCAAAAACAAGGCATCAAACTCCATTTTTATTATTCGCATTTGGACTGGTTTCGTGACGACTATCCGGAAGGAAACACCGGACATGGAACAGGACGTCCCAAAGGACATGGAAACTGGGCAAAGTTACTACAAGTTTATGAATAAACAGCTGACCGAACTTTTGACTAACTATGGTGCCTTGTCGGTGCCATTTGGTTTGATGGTATTTGGGATCAACCTACCAACTTCAATTGGCAACTGGAAGAACAATACGCATTAATTCATAAACTGCAACCATCCTGTCTAATAGGTAACAATCATCACCGAATTCCTTATGCAGGAGAAGATTTCCAAATGTTCGAACGTGATTTGCCCGGTGAAAACAAAGCCGGTTTTTTCAGCAGGACAAGGAATAAGTGAACTCCCTTTAGAAACTTGTGAAACAATGAACGGAATGTGGGGCTACAGAATTGAAGACCAAAATTACAAATCCCCTAAAGAATTGATACACTATTTGGTTAAGGCAGCTGGAAAAAATGCAAATTTGCTAATGAATATTGGCCCTCAACCCAACGGAGAATTACCAGCTACAGCTGTAGAGCATCTAAAACAGGTGGGTAAATGGATGAATCAATATGGAGAGAAACGATTTATGGAACCCGTGGTGGTGATGTAGTTCCTCATACATGGGGGGTATCAACTCGCAAAGGTGACCGTTTATTCATCCATATACTAGATTTGCAGGATGATGCACTTTATATACCTCTGAAGGCAAAAAGTAAAGAAAAAAGCAATACAGTTCATTTCAAAACTCCACTTTCTTTCAAACAAGAGAAAGACGGCATATTTATAAAACTGCCTCAAGTACCTGATGACATAGATTATGTAATAGAATTAGTCATTAAACAATAAAATAGCATTCATCTTTAAACAAGTGTCTTTACGTGAAAAACAAGAATATCTTTAGAAAAAGAGAGAAAATGTATTCTACAAAAATCAGAAAAGAAACATGAGTAAGCTACATACATTACTCTTCTAAAAAATTCGTCCTTGGATTATGAAAACCCAAGGACGAATCACTCTTAGTTTTGTGGAGCTGGAGGGTGTCTCTCGAACCTTTTTATAAAATTTCACAGGATATCAAATATCATGTAATCAGTTATTTATCTCTTTCTTTCATTAATCTAAATATCTCTTAATATCATTGTATATCTCATTTTTCGGGTGTATTTTTGGGTGTCATTTTCAAACACACCCAATTATGAATATTAAAAGAAATATCATTTTCGCACCGGAAAGCCGCAAAAAAGACGGTATTCCAGTCACAAAGAATGTGCCAATCCGTATGCGTGTTATCTTTGCCAGTCAGCGTATCGAATTTACTACGGGATATAGAATCGATGTAGAAAAATGGGACACAGACAAGCAACGGGTTAGAAACGGTTGTACCAACAAGCTAAAGCAAAGTGCATCCGAAATCAACGCCGAACTATTACGGCAATACACCGAAATACAGAATGTGTTCAAAGAATTCGAGGTGCAAGATGTAATACCCACCCCTGCACAAATTAAGGAAGCGTTCAACCTAAAGACAAAAGGGGAAAAGAAAGAAAACCATGAGGAAAAGCAAAAGGTTGAATTAGACTTCATGAAAGTTTTCAATGAATTTGTAGCAGAATGTAGCAAACAAAATGACTGGTCTTCCTCAACCCTCAAAAAGTTTGCAACAGTCAAAAAACACATTTATACATTTGACCCTAATACTACGTTTGACAGTTGGACGGAAAAACATTTCAATGACTATATAGAATTCTTGCGTACAGAAAAAAACATGCGCAACACTTCCATTGCCAAACAAATCAAATTCGTAAAATGGTTCTTACGTTGGAGTAATCGAAAAGGGTATCACCAAAACATGGCTTATGATAAATTCACGCCTAAAATGAAGAGTGCACCCAAAAAAGTGATATTTCTCACCCAAAATGAAATAAATAAACTAAGAACCTGCCCAATACCACCAACAAAAAGAAATACCTTGAAAGAGTAAGGGATGTATTGCTATTTTGCTGTTTCACCGGATTACGTCACTCCGATGTGTATAATTTGAAACGTAGTGATGTTAAAAACGGTCATATCGAAGTTATTACCATAAAGACGGCAGACAGTCTTATTATTGAATTAAATGACCACAGCAAGGCAATACTCGAAAAGTACAAAGGTGTGCCGTTCCCTAATGACAGGGCATTGCCAGTTGTAAGCAATCAAAGGATGAACGAATTTTTAAAAGAACTGGGACAACTGGCAGAAATAGATGAACCAATACGAGAAACATATTATAGAGGAAATGAACGAATAGACGAAGTTACACCTAAATACGCATTATTAAGTACTCACACCGGAAGACGAACATTTATCTGTAATGCTTTGGCACTTGGCATTCCAGTACAAGTAGTAATGAAATGGACGGGACACAGCGATTACAAAGCGATGAAGCCCTATATTGATATAGCGGATGAAATCAAAATCAACGCTATGACTAAATTTAATCTGATATAACTATGGACGAAAGAATAACATCAATGATACCCCACTACGGGAAACTCAACAAGATATATACCGAAATAAAATGTCCGGCGGCAGTTTCTCTTTTGAGAAGCAGCAATTCATTTCCGGCTTTTACGGAGAGTACGGGGACACGCAGACATTTGAAACCGCACTCATCAGCCTCATGCTTGAAATGGACGCCGCGCACTTCTCCATATTGCTGAACAGTCTGAAACGGGAGATTGAAAGCAACATCTCGACTTACAACGCCTGCAGGGAGTTTTTCGACCGTCTCGATACCGAATACGTCTGCCGACGGCATGAAAGCCGTTTTGACTGGGACATCGACAGACAGATGAAAGTCACAAACGGATATTACCGGGAACTCATGGAAGCCAACGGCTCTTTGGAAGCGGTAGGCTTCAGGGAGCATGACCGTCAGGAAGAGGAACTGCTGGAAAGAAGGTACGAACGGTGCAAGCGGGAATACGACAAGGAAAAAGCCAAACTGGATGAACTGTACAAACAGAAGGAGCAGGCAAGGCGGGAAGCCCTGCAATGCCTGAAAAACCGTTGCGGGGGACATTTGCAGACTGGGCGGCTCACTATTGGCAATCCTTGAAAAATACCTGACCGACCAAAAGAAAAAGGAGGGAGAGGAAAAGGAAGCCGCCACCACACCGACAAGCCAACCCGCCTACTTCCCCATGAAACTTTTGTCAGCCGTTTACGAAAGATGCAACGGTGAGCAGTTCGAAGCCGTTTCAGAACTGGACTTCTACGCCAGCATGAACCTGCAACCATGCGAAGGCAGACTGAAAATAAGACCGAGGGAGAAAGCCCGTGTATGCTATCTCATTTTCCTTATGGGTGAAACGCTGCCCAAGCCGGACAGAGAAAAATGGAAAGGGGACATCATGAACCTGCTGGGAATAGACGATGCATACTACAAGTCAAAATACAAAGAGCCCGTTTCCGATTTCCCCAGTGACAGCAATCAGGTATTTGCAAAGGAAATGCGGTCAATATTCCGATAGTCGGTGATATGTCCCGACACTCCACGACACGACCACTTTTACCACTCAAAATAATTTCCGCCACCCTTTATTATCTTCTGATATTTAGTGAGATAGCGTGAAACCACAATCACGCTATCCACATCCTTACCACCCGTACCCGGAACTAACTTTGCACTGTTCGAACGAGGTAAAAAGCCCATGCGCAGGGCTTGCAGTACAAACGTTAATTCATTCTGATATGGAAATTAGAGACCTTTTATCAAAGCCCGTATGGCAGATGACGGGCGAAGAGTTCATATTCCTGAACCGCCATGCCTTGCAAGGAAGCGAAACGAAGCCAGCCCAGCCAGCAGCCGACAAGGACAAGAAATACGTGTACGGGATAGGCGGCATAGCCCGGCTGTTCGGGTGCAGCATACCCACAGCAAACCGCATCAAGAAAAAAGCGGGAGGATAGACAGAGCCATTACGCAGATAGGACGAAAAATCATCGTCGATGCGGACATGGCGCTTGAACTGGCAGGACACAAAAGCGGGGGACGCAGATAGATAGGGAGGTGCGATATGGACAACAAGGAAAGAAACATCACGCCCGAAGAGGCGGTAATCCTATGGCAAGCCTCACGGCTCGACCTTTCGGAAGACTACGAGAAGGCACCCGAAATTCTGAAAGTGCGAGGCTCCGTCATCGGTACGCTGGGGAATTTCAGCGCGTCAATCGGAAAAGCCAAGAGCAAGAAGACGTTCAACGTCTCCGCAATCGTGGCGGCTGCGCTGAAAAACGGGACGGTACTAAGCTACACGGCTGAACTGCCCGAAAACAAGCGGAAAATACTCTATGTGGACACCGAGCAAAGCACCTACCACTGCGCAAAGGTGGCAAAACGGATATTGCGCATGGCGGGACTGCCCGCAGACAGAAACCATGAAGACCTTGAATTCCTCGTCCTAAGGAAGTACACGCCCGAAGAGCGCATAGCAATCGTGAGGGAGGCAATCTACCGCACCGAGAATATCGGGCTGGTAGTCATTGACGGAATACGGGACATGGTGTGCATGACATCAACAACCCCGGTGAGTCCACAACGGTAATCTCCTATCTGATGACATGGACGGGGGAAAGGGACATCCACATCCATACTGTCCTGCACCAGAACAAGGGGGACGAGAATGCAAGGGGTCACATAGGAACCGAGCTAAGCAACAAGGCGGAAACGGTGCTGCAAGTGGAGAAGGACGAGAATAACCCCGACATAAGCAAGGTCAAAGCCGCACACATCAGGGCGGTGGACTTCGAGCCGTTCGCATTCCGTATCAATGGGGAGGCACTGCCCGAACTACTGGACGGCTACCGGTTCAAGGAGAAGGAGCCGGGCAAAGGGAGGAGGGGAAAATTCGACCCCAACAAGGACATCAGCGAGCAGCAGCACCGCATCGCACTGGAAGCCGCATTCACCCTGAAAGACGAATACGGCTACAAGGAACTTGCGGGAGTATTGAGGGATGCCTACGCCTCTGTGGGCGTCATACTTGGCGGAAACAGGGTGACAGACCTCATTACCCTATTGAAGAACAAACGGATGATAGTGCAGGAGAACGGCAGGAAATACACCTTCAAGCCCGATTTCCACTATTAGCGGTATGGCATGGGAACCACTTTACTTTAGTCACGTACCATATATATACGGAAATAAAGTAAAGTGGATATAGCCCGTAACATATAGAGAGGTACGGGCGAAAACAAAAAAAGATGTTCACACCGCCTGACAAGAAAAACAGCACGGGCATGACAGCCCGGAACCGCTTTACTTTAGTCAGGGTGCATATATATAGCGAAATAAAGTAAAGCGGATGCAGCCCGCAGCATGCAGAAGGTACGGGCGAAAACAAAAAACAATATCCACTTAAACAGAAACCCACATGAATACGAATGAAGCGAAGCGGATACGCATAGAGGAATATCTGCACAGTCTTGGCTACAGCCCGGTAAGACGGCAGGGCAATAGCCTATGGTACAAGTCACCTTTCAGGGACGAGTGCGAACCGTCCTTCAAGGTGAACACCGAGCGCAACCTATGGTACGATTTTGGCGCGAGCAAGGGCGGCAACATCATCGCACTGGCGCAGGAGCTCTACGCATCCGACAGCCTGCCCTACCTCTTGGAAAAGATAGCGGAGCAGGCACCAAACGTGCGCCCGGTCTCCTTCTCTTTTGGCGGGCAACCTTTCTCCAAACCGAGCTTCCGGCAGTTGGAGGCGGTGCCGCTTTCTTCCCCGCCCTATTCTCCTATCTGCGGCAGAGGGGGGATAAATACGGAACTGGCAAAAAAGAGAATGTTGCGAGGTGCGCTATCAAACTGACGGCAAGCCTTTACTTTGCCGTCGGTTTTCCCAACCGTTCGGGAGGCTACGAGATACGCAACAAGTTCTTCAAGGGCTGCATAGCACCGAAGGACATCACCCACATACGGCAGGAACAGACGAAGGAGACCTGCTACCTCTTCGAGGGCCTCATGGACTACCTCTCCTTCCTCACCTTGCGGCTGGAAAGGCTGTCCCGGACGCCCCGAACTTGACGGGCAGGACTACATTGTGCTGAACTCGACTGCCAGCCTCTCCAAAGCAATCCACCCACTGGGCGATTACGAACACATCCATTGTTTCCTTTGACAACGACAAGGCGGGAATGGAAGCCGTTCAGGAACTGCGGGAGGAATACGGGATGCGCATACGGGACGCATCGCACATATACGGAGGCTACAACGACCTGAACGACTTCCTTTGTGGTAAACGGTCAGGACAAGCGGAACGGTGGCAGGAGAAGCCGGAACCGGAGAAAAGGCAACGGCAGGCAAGGCAACCGGAGAGGAAAGGCAAAGGCATCGGGATGTAACCGCACATGCCAACGGAAGGCTTTAAAAAAGCCATAGCTCATTAGGGCTTTTTCTTCACGCAATGCACGCATCGCTAAAAAGCCCCAATGAGCAAAAAGGGACGCCGCCCCTTTGAAACCCCGTGAGCCATGCGGCATGGAAGCAAGGCAGGGGAAGTATTTAACCGAAAAAATGTATTACAGTTATGGGATATGCAGTTTTGCATTTGGAAAAGGCAAAAGGTGCGGACGGCGCAATGTCCACGCACATAGAGCGCACCGTCCACCCGAAGAACGCGGACAGAACGCGAACGCACCTGAACCGGGAACTGGTACAGTTCCCCGAAGGGGTAAGGAACCGTACGCAGGCGATAGCGCACCGGATAGAGACGGCAGGCATCAAACGCAAGATAGGTACCAACCAGGTAAGGGCAATCCGGGTGCTGCTCACCGGAAGCAACGAGGACATGAAGCGTATGGAAGAGGACGGGAGGCTTGACGGCTGGTGCAGCGACAACCTGAAATGGCTCCGGGAAACATACGGCGAGCGGAACCTCGTGTCGGCAGTCCTGCACATGGACGAGAAGACGCCGCACATACACGCCACCATTGTACCGATAGTGACCGGGGAGCGCAGGAAAGCCAGACAAGACGAACAGAACGGGAAGAAGAAGTACAGAAAGAAGAACACGCAGGATGTGCGGCTGTGCGCCGATGACGTCATGGCAAGGCACAAGCTGAAACACTATCAGGACACCTACGCACAAGCCATGAGCAAGTACGGCTTGCAGAGAGGCGTGGACGGTTCGCTGGCAAAGCACATACCGACCTCGCAATATTACAAGGAACTGGTGGAACGGCAGGACAGCCTGCAGGAGAACATCGAAAACCTGCTGGGGCTGGAAGAGGAAGCGCAGAAGAAGCTGAAAAAGGTCAAGGGGGAAATCAACGTGCAGAAGATGAAGGGTGCGGCGGTGAACGCAACCACAGCCATAGCGGACGGGGTGAGTTCTCTTTTGGGCGGCAGCAAGGTCAAGAGGCTGGAAGCGGAGAACGAAAATTTGAGGCAGGACATTGTGGCTCTGCAAAAGCAGGTACAAGCCGAACAGAGGGAGCAGACAAAAATGGAGAACCGCCACAACAGCGAGATAAACAAGATAGACCGGAGCTACCAGCAAAAAATCAGGGAATACGACAACAGACTGGAACAGATAGACACCTATTTCCCTATCGTGAAGGAACTGTTGCCCATAGCCGAACAATGCCGGGAAGTGGGGTTTACCGAGGAACTGACAAGGCGGGTTGTCAGCCTGCAACCCGTGGAGTTCAAGGGAAGGCTCTATTCGAAGGAACACAAGGAGAAGTTCAGGACGGAGCACTCGACGGCAACCGTGGAGAGGAACCCGCAGGAGAAAGGGAAATTCCGGCTGTGCATTGACGGCATGCCCATACTCGAATGGTTCAAAATGAAGTTTCAGGAACTCAAAGAAAAGCTGGGTGTAAGCCACACCCCAAAAGAAGAGAACAAACCGAAAAGAGGGTTGAGATTGTAAAACGTAATAAAAAATAGGGGCTTTGGTTTCATTTATTTAGCTGTTTTTTGTATTTTTGTATTGGATTGAGTATGCTCTTTCCAAGACATATTAGAATTTTTAGAAGCGTTATGCTTATCTTGTAGATGAAAACGTAGGAAATTTTCAAAGAGTACAAGGATAGCATAGTGGTTCTCACGCTATAGCGTGGGCTGCTATATCCATATCTGTACTCAAGGTATTTTCCTACGACCTTCATCTAAGACGTGGCATGCAGACCCACGCTTCTTTTTGTATAACTCTGCTTAGTGGGGTCTCAGGCGGCTATATATGAAACCAACAACATGATTTCACAAGATGAATTTTCTTTATTTGACCCTCAAAAAATGAGAGCTTCAGTCTTACCTGACAAGCCCGGTAACTATATCATAGTATTACGTAGTACGTCCTCATTGCCCATAAAAGTACAAATTTCCACCACTCCTATACTAACCTCTTTTGATTACAAAAAAGAGAAATACAATGTCGTGTATGTAGGCAAAAGCAGTAAAAGTCTGCGTATTCGTGACTACAAACAACATTTCACTGGCACTGCCGGAAATTCCACAATTCGCAAATCATTAGGATGTTTATTGGGATTCAAACTGATTCCAAGAGACATAAACTCTCCCCAAAACGGAAAAACTACATTTGGTGAATTTGACGAGCGTACACTGACCGAATGGATGAAAGACAACCTGCTACTTTTTTATTATGCAAATAATGATTATGCAAATGTTGAAAAAGAATTGATTCGCATATATAATCCCCCGCTTAACTTGCAAGGAAATTTCAATAAAACTAATCTTGATTTCCGCAAGGAGCTTTCTGCGCTTCGTTCATGCACTTCGGCGAAACAAGCCCCAATACCAAATAACCAATTAAAACTAAATACCTATCCACAACAATTGCAATGCAGCAATTGTGGTATAAATCTAACAATTGATGAAGGGTTAAAAAATAAGAAGTACATTAAATGCCTTTCTTGTGGTTGTATTATTCAAAATCCCATCTACATACAAAATAAAAAAAATAAAGAACGCCGACAATGGATAGCGGTATTGATTTTTCTTGTTGTGGTTATAATTTTCAATATTTCAAGTAGAGAATACAGCACTTCTTCAAAGGGTAACAATAGAATCGAAAACTACGGGAGCAACAAAGGACCATCTCAAACAAAAGCTATGGCAGGAGTAAGGGTCTATCTTAAACGGCATTATCTTAAAGACCCTGATAGTTATGAAGGAATAAGTTGGGAAGCCTTTGGTATATATAATAAAGACAATAATACTTATTTTGCTCTTCATAAATATAGGGCTAAAAACAGTTATGGCGGTTACGTGGTGGAAGAGAAACTTTTTGTATTGGATTCTGACGGGAATGTTATAAAAGTTGTAGATGACATGAATGAAGTCATTAATGGTTATTGATATAAACAATGAACAAACAATGAAGTTATGAAGGAGCAAAATACTGAAAGACTTTCTGAATATGAGAAAGCCCAAATAGAGTTTGCAAAAGGTAAAGCGGAGTTTCTACAAGGATGTGGCGGTTGCCTGATGATCCCAATCATCATTATCATTCTACTTTGTATAGTAATTTTAATAGGTCTAATCGCTTCTCCTTTTATGGATTAATCAAAAAATTTAATTCTAACTTAAATAATATGGCATTATGAAAAAAATTATTACTTCTATTTTCATTTTGATGTTTTATCTTGGTTGTTCACCACCACAGAAGGATGTACTGTTTGCAAACGCTTCCGATGAACAAATCATAGAATGGGGTAAACAATACGTAGTCCATTCCATTGAGGATAGTTTAAAAGAAGGAGAAAGTTACAAAATAATGGAATGGATTTTGGCAGAAAAAAAGACAAGTATTCCCGTTGAGGTATGGCAAATGGATAATACATATAAAAAAGATTCAATATCAGGATGCGTCAAGCTATTAGATACACGAGGTATTTTCGATGAACTCGCATTTATAGGAAATGGTGATAGCGCATTTGTAGCCTTCGCTGTTGCATATACAATAGATGAAAAGAATGGGAATAGTTCATTCTTAGAAAAAGTTTTTACCCTCGATAAAAGTGGTAAAGTGTTGGATTGTAGCGATTACCTCAGCCCTTCTCAAAAGAGAAAACAAATAGAAGAAAATTTTAACAGAGCTTTGGAACAGATGGGTCCTATTCTGATTCAGACGGTAAAGGAAGGTGCAGCTATGGCTGGTAAAGATACAAGCAATGTAACAAGTATAACGATTAATGGAAAGACATATTCCGAATAATTTATAATATTACGTATTATGAAGACAAATGAACGTATTTTAAGAATCAACAGTGTGTTGCGAGATTATTTTGCGAAACATCCTCAAAGCGGAATGATCCTTGCAAAAGAGTTTATGCCTCTTTTATAAAGAATGGCATTTTCAATAAAGATAATAGAGAGGGGTTACCCATTCGAAAAGTTCTGCGAGATTTGGATACTGAAAATTCATTGGACAAAATTCCCTATGTTCATACTGAAAGGAAACCTAAAACAATCAATTGGTATTTTCGTCCTTTGCTTTTATCGCTTGTAATATTTATGGGTATGCTTTCGAGTTGTTCTTTTAAGTCAAATACCGATTTCCCAAAAGTGACCCATGTAGCTTTCCAAAAAGAAAAACATGGGAAATGGGGTATGGTTGGAGTTGATGGAAACATCTTGTTTGAAAATAAATTTGACAAAAGACCGTCTTATGCAGTAAATGGAGTGTTTAGAATTCGGGATTATGATACAAATCAATATCTTTACTATTCCGCAACTCCAACTCCCCAATTAATAGGAACTCCCAAAGGTTATAAGCAAGGAGGCATATGTAGCGAAGGAATAATTCCTGTTGTTTCTGCGGATGAACGTATTCACTATCTAACAGAAACGGGAGAAACTGCATTTTATTTGCTTCCGTATCAGGGAAAGGAATTCTTATGTGTATCTCCATTCTTTACGGAGCAACGTGCTTGGTTTCGGTTAGAAAATCGTAAATGCGGATATATAGATCCACAAGGCAATGTTGTGATAGAACCTATTTATGATAACGCTTTCCCTTTCCATGAAGGAAAAGCTATTGTATATAACAAAGAAGCTGACAAATGGTTAGTTATCGACCCCAATGGAAAAGAATTATTTGAAGCCAGTTCCAATGGATACCAACAATATTCATACACCTTTTTTGAAAACGGATATTGTTTAATAGAAAACTTCTTACTCAATGAAAAAGGCGAAAAAGCACAGAGATTCCCCTCTAATATTTATAGTATTTCACCTTTCATTGACAATGTTGCTATTTCAAGACAGTAAAACTGGATTATGGGGACAGCTTAACATACAAGGAGAAAGTATCGGAGAGCCTAAATATTCGCGAGCTTTAGGTATTGTAGGTGATTGGATATATGTTGCTGATACAATTGCTAATTTAAAAGATGACTGGGATAATCAATATATGAATGTATATGCAATAAATTCTAAAGGTGAAATTAAAAATAAAATAGAAAACGTTTCATGTTTTTACCCATTATCCCAATATATCATAATGGCAGAAAATGAGAAATATTACTTTGCTGACAAAAAAGGGAATCCAATAGACAACAACTCTTATTACAAAATTTCAGTTCCCCCATTTACAAATGCCCCCAGTTACTCATCCTTTTGGTCTTCTTTAATAGCACCTCACTCCTTGTCTGATTATGATGCTTGGGGAGTTGCAACCAATTATATAGATGAAAAGAAAACATTGGCATCAATATTCGATAAATTAACATCCGACGGCATTGACAGCTTAAAAATTGGTCAAACCATTCCAAAAATTATGGATTTATACAATATAAAACAAATGCCAACAAGTGGAATGATTGACTTGCATAATAGAGATTGGGGCATAAATCAGGTTTTTGCAACGTATTCCGTTGGCATTCTTCATGAATGTGAGTGTGTAATTGTGATTAAAGTAAAGATTGATGCGAGTGCTTCTCCGATAGGTGATAATCCAAAGAAATTGTTTGATGCTATACCACAATATCTTACAGAAACTTTGGGATTAAAAAGGGAAGATGAAACCCTTTATCGATCTGAAGATGCTTGTTATGATATTGTTTATTATGAAGGAGAGGATTCATTCTTTTTAATGTCTAAAGCGATAACAGAGAAATAGTTAAGAAACATTCATATAAATCGAACACTTAAAAATATTCCCGTACAGAACATCAAATTCTGTACGGGAATACTTTTATACATAAAAAATAATTATCTAAGTATTGTGGACCTGGGGAGAATCGAACTCCCGTCCAAACGAGGAAACCATATGCTTTCTACATGCTTATCTTTGCCTAAAATTTTCGAACATAAGCAAGACCAAAGCCACCAACTTATGCCTTATCCTCTAAAATTTCGTAAGAGTTACGAGGAAAAACTCAAACTATTCCCGATTTTACTGTGCCACTTTATCAAACGCTTCGGAACAAGAGCTTTTGAGTGACATCTCGTTTCTACCACTTTGGCGGAAATAAAGCTAATCTACTATACTTCGATTAAGCAGCGAGAGCATAATTTTCGTTGCCAGATAAAATTTTGATAACTGATATTTAAGTGGAAATTACCGACCCACTGCATGCTTACATACCATTCCAACTCGCTGTCAATTCCAGTCAAGCCCTAATGATGTTTCAAAGATAGGAAATCGCCTTGATAAGAACAAACAAAATGATAAAAATTAAAATAGAATATCACAAATCATCACAATAGTTAATTTATTTAAGAAAGGCAGATAGCTTTTGATATAAAGAATGATAATCAGACTATCATTTTTATTTCAGGGTGCATTTTGGGGTGTAAACAATATAAACACCTGATTATCAATATTGCTTGTGGAGCTGGAGGGAATCGAACCCTCGTCCAAACGAGGAAATCATAAGCTTTCTACATGCTTATCTTTGCCTAAATTTTCGAGTATAAGCAGGACCGAAGCCACCAACTTATACCTTATCCTCTAAATTTTCGTAAGAGACACGAGGCGGATCTCTAACTATTCCCGATTTTACTGCACCACTTGATCAAACGCTTCGGAACAAGAGCTTTTGAGTGATGTCTCGTTTCCACCACTTTGGCAGAAATAAAGCTAATCTACTATGATTCGATTAAGCAGCAAGAGCATAATTTTCGTTGCCAGATAAAATTTTGAAAACTGGGATTATAGTGCCAATCAACCACGCACTGCATGCTTACATACCACTTAGCCACGCTGTCAAATCCAGTCAACCCCGTACTGGTAACTCATAAAGAGATTACAAATATACACACACTTCTGTTAAGATCCAATTATTTATTCATTTATTTATAGCATTTTAATGAGAACAATGTATCTTTGAAAATAATTTTTTCTAATCCTAACAGATCAGACAATATGAACAAAAAAATTAATGGTATTGTGTATGAGCAGTATGATACTGGGAGGCTGTCTACCCTCTCCCAAGAAACAAACGGAAGCAATTACAGTTGAAGAAAATCCGAATATGATGTATATGTTGGTAGGCAGTTATGCAACTCCGGAGGAAGAAGGTATCAAGGTTTATAACTTTGATGAACAAAATGGCAACTCACAATATATCAGCGGAATAAAAGGAATATCCAACCCATCTTTCCTCATTCCTTCGGCTGATGGAGAAAGAATATATGCCGTAGGGGAGGATTCCGGAAAAAGTTCTACCGCCAATGCCATCAAATTCGATAAAGAACAAAAGAAACTAACTTTGCTTAATTCTCAACCCACTGACGGCGGTGCACCTTGTTATATAACTCTCAGCCCGTCGGAAAAATTTGTCTTGACAGCAAATTATATGGGAGGTAGCATTACCGTTTTCCCACTAGATAAAGACGGCAAATTAAAATCCGAAACACGCCTTATTTCCTTTACAGGAAATAGTCTTGACAAAGAGAGACAAACACAGCCACATTTACATTGTATAGAATTCACTCCAGACCATAAATATCTACTTGCCAGTGATTTAGGAACAGACCAGATTCATGTATTTCCTGTTAGTGAGAATGTAACTGATGGTGTATCCCATTCCTTGCTGAATGAATCCGAAGAATTTAATATAAAAGTAGAATCAGGATCAGGACCACGCCACATTTGTTTCCATCCGAACCAAAAATTCGCTTATCTGATTAATGAAATCTCAGGAAAAGTTATAGCTTTCTCTTACGACAAAGGAAAATTAAACGCCATACAATATATAGAAGCTGACACAGTGGGTGCCAAAGGTAGCGGAGATATTCACATTTCACCTGATGGAAAATTTCTATATGCATCCAACCGCTTAAAAGCAGACGGTATCGCTATTTTCTCCATAAATCAGGAAGAAGGAACATTAACAAAGACAGGTTATCAGCTGACTGGTATCCATCCACGTAATTTTATTATCAGCCGGAACGGACGATACCTGTTAGTGGCCTGCAGAGACAGCAACTCCATACAAGTATTTGAAAGAGATTCCCAAACAGGACTACTGAAAGACACAGGCAAAACAATAAAAACCAATAAACCTGTATGCCTGAAGTTTACCTTTTAAACAGGAAACATAGTCTTTAATAAAATAAACTGCTGCCTTCGTTGTATGTATTGGAGACAGCAGTTTATTTTATTAAAAACAAAACGAATCTTTATACATAAGTTTCCAAGAACTTAACATGACCTTCCACAGTCACTTTCACCTCTTTTGTTGTGGCAGGGAAAAGGATAGATTCACCGGCTTGCAATTCCAATGAGTTACCATCCCCATCAGTTACCGTACATGTACCTTCCATGCAAATATAAATTACAAATGAATCCAGTTCACTATAATCTATCGTCATATTTTCAGTCAAATCATAAACAGAAGTAGTGAAATACGGACAGGTAACCAACTCGACAGACTCATTCTGTTTCGGAGTATAATGAGTACGATAATCCTCTTCTACAGAATAATCTATGGCATCTTTTGACAATTCTGTATGCAGTTCACGAGTATTACCATTCTTATCCTTACGATTGAAATCATAAATTCGATAAGTCACATTCGAGGTCTGCTGAATCTCAGCAATAAAGCATCCGGCTCCAATACTATGGATACGTCCTGCAGGCAAGAAAAACACATCACCCGATTGTACGGCATAATCAGCCAATGCATCACAAATCGTATTATCAGCAATCATTGCAGCATATTCATCGGGAGTAATCTTTTTACTTAGTCCCGAACGCAGATGTGCTTTCCCCCGGCATTGTCAATAACATACCACATTTCAGTCTTGCCCATCGAATTATGACGCTTCTTTGCCAGTTCATCATCCGGATGCACTTGTATAGAGAGGTCGTCACAAGCATCAATGAATTTGATCAACAAAGGAAAATTATCTCCAAAACGCTGATAATTACTTTCTCCTACCAGAGATCCTTTATATTCTTTTACCAACTGGCTCAAATTTTTGCCGGCTTCAGTTCCATTAGCAACAACAGACTCATCGCCCGGAACATTAGAGATTTCCCAACTTTCGCCAACCTGAGGCTGTTCAATATTCAGATGCTTGAACGGGATAATCTTTTCACCACCCCAGATGGTGGATTTTAGAATGGGGTTAAATTTTAATGGATACATAGGTATATATATTAAATGTTTTTAGGTTTGGATACAAAAATACGGAGATTCTACGACTTTACCGCATAGAATCTCCTAAAATTAACAGCTATGTGTGTATATTCAAAGGTGTATTAGTAGTCTGTATTATTAGGATCGAAATTAGTCCAGCCATCCAACCAATTATCATCTGTTCCAAACGCTCCGATATATTCTACTGTCTCAAAACCGCTGCTCAACAGTGCGTCATTAAATGAAGCGGCTGTCAACACAGGGCTATCTGCATCCGGCATATAATTAACACCGAAGCACCAAACAAATTATTATCCATATCCAGATATGTCTTATATAGTTCACTGTTCCTAACATAGCCAAAGTACGTCCGCTACTATCCACCCAGCAACGGCTGAAAATTCATATTCAGGCTAAGATCTACCAAGGGCCTACGATCTTTAACGGTCCAGTCATTGTTTAACCCATTATTTAATAAATCATAGCCATTGTTCATCGGACTAAGCACAGCATTGATTCCACCTTTCAAGCTACGAAAGCCATTATCGAAACCTAGAAAATCTGTGCCACTTCCTTTATTATACAGAAACTTTTTAAAATGAGTCTGATCATTTAAACTAGTTCCAACCGAAATAGTAAACAGATTACTGCTAGGAACATCTTTGGTATTCACTAAAATAAAACCACCACTGAAATCAGCTGGATATTCCGGTGCAGGCGATTTCACTACCAACATATTATCCAACTGCGACGATGGAATAATATCGAAAGAGAAAGCACGCGCATCGGCTTCTGAACTAGGCACGGCACTATTATAAATCCACACATTATTATACCGTTGTGAAAACCCACGTACCATAACGAATTTCTCCTCAATCATACTGATACCCGGTACACGGCGAATCACTTCCGGAGCATCTTTATCTTGCGTCTTGGTAATCTGCTGGGCAGAAGCTCCCGTTTGCATAACCAAGCTGGTACGTTGTTGGGTAATAATAGCATTCTCCGTATTCTTTTTAGCATCCGCTACAACCACAACTTCTCCTAATTGTTGATGATCCTGTTCTAGTTCTACTTTTTATTTCGAACATACCGTTTATTGTAACCTCAACAGTCTGTGTACAATAAGACACATAAGATATAATAAGCTTGTACGTTCCATTTCTTAATCCCGCAAGTTAGAAATTACCATCCACATCAGTAATAGTTCCTGTATTTATACCACTTAACTGTACAGCAGCACCAATAAGTGGCTCTTTAGTCGCTTCATCTGTTACAGTTCCTCTCAAAGCAGCCGCCTGTACGGTCAATACCAACATCAAGAGAATTATCATAAGGCTAATGCCTTTCATCTGAGCTTTCATCATACTTTTACCTTGTTATTTTTCCGATGACAAAAAGATCAGATAAAAGCATTACATGTATAATACATCTGCATGATGCTCCTTTTGCGTATTTATTTCAATGATGTTTCATTGCATTTTGTTGAAAAAAGCTCCTACCTTTACAAATAAATTGTAAAATAGAAAAAGAATATGAGAAGTTTTGCATCTGACAATAATTCAAGTGTACATCCCCGCATCATGGAAGCGTTAATGAAGGCCAATAACGGACATGCACTTGGCTATGGAGATGATCCATGGACAGAAGAAGCCGCCCACAAAGTGAAAGAACAATTTTCACGTCCATGTGAAGCACTGTTTGTTTTTAATGGCACAGGCAGTAATACTATGGCGCTGCAAATAATGACCCGTCCTTACCATATTATCTTCTGTGCCGACACAGCTCACATTGCTGTAGATGAATGTGGTGCCCCCAGTAAAGCGACTGGCTGTTTCATGCGCACAATTCCTACTCTGGATGGCAAACTGACTCCGGAATTACTAAAACCATTTATATGGTTAACTTTGGTATAGAACACCATTCTCAGCCCGGAGCAATTTACCTAAGTCAATGTAGTGAATTGGGAACAATTTATAAACCAGAAGAAATATGCGCATTGACAGAATTTGCACACCGGCATGGACTGTTTGTGCATATGGACGGTGCCCGTATCTCTAATGCCGCGGCAGCATTGGGAATGAGTCTTGATGATATATCAGGAGCTTGCGGAGTTGACACATTGACTTAGGGAGGAACAAAGAACGGACTGATGGGAGCCGAATGTGTAGTGATGTTCAATCAGGATTTGATAAAGGAAGCACGTTATGCCAGAAAACAATCTTGCCAATTGGCCAGCAAAATGCGTTATATCTCTTGCCAGTTCACAGCCTTCCTTGAAGATAACCTATGGTTAACATGCGCACAACATGCCAACGCAATGGCGCAACGCTTGTACAAGAAACTTTCCACAATGCCTGATATAAAATTTACCCAAACGGTGGAGAGCAACCAATTATTCTTCATCATGCCGCGTGAAAAAAAGAAGATAAGCTACAAGAATATTATCATTTCTACTTTTGGAACGAAACCATAGGAGAAATGAGACTTGTTACCTCTTTCGATACAACAGAAGAAGATGTCGACAAACTGATAGCTTGCATAAAGGCTCTATTATCATCTCCCGGTTCTCTATCAGGGCAAGCCTTCAGACCTGCCTGTTCTATTTCCAGTCCCTATTCCAAGGCATAAGTACCCGGTGTCCGAGCCACACGTGGATACAAAAAAGCCTCCGGAACTTTCTTCAAGTCCGGAGGCTTCAATCAAAAACGGCAGCTACCTACTCTCCCACTGTGACGCAGTACCATCGGCGTGACAAGGCTTAACTTCTCTGTTCGGAATGGGAAGAGGTGGAACCCTTGTGCTATAGCCACCTGAATAAGGGCGACATATCGACAAGCCATCAGCGTTATCTTATCCTGTAGTAAAACCGAACGTATACACCATCCCAAATATAAGGGAAAGTGGACGGGCAATTAGTAATGCTCGGCTTTGATGTCTCCAGCTTTACACCTGCATCCTATCAACGTCGTAGTCTACAACGACCCTCAGAAATCTAATCTTGTGGTTAACTTCGTACTTAGATGCTTTCAGCACTTATCCGATCCAGACTTAGATACCCGGCAATGCACCTGGCGGCACAAAAATCAAACCAGAGGTCTGTCCAACACGGTCCTCTCGTACTAGTGTCAGAGCCACGCAAATTTCATACGCCCACGATAGATAGAGACCGAACTGTCTCACGACGTTCTGAACCCAGCTCGCGTGCCACTTTAATGGGCGAACAGCCCAACCCCTTGGGACCTTCTCCAGCCCCAGGATGTGACGAGCCGACATCGAGGTGCCAAACCACTCCGTCGATATGAGCTCTTGGGAGGGATCAGCCTGTTATCCCCGGAGTACCTTTTTATCCTTTGAGCGATGTCCCTTCCATACGGAAACACCGGATCACTATGCTC